>ERZ1034915.1811-NODE-1811-length-11094-cov-5.382825_pt1 | contig 11094 bp, 11 predicted proteins | sample MGYA00520592_ERZ1034915 | MGnify/ENA primary metagenome ERZ1034915 (study PRJEB33766, sample SAMN09781787) | gut metagenome | biome: gut microbiome | host: Homo sapiens | place: Madagascar | study: EMG produced TPA metagenomics assembly of the PRJNA485056 data... | reverse complement strand
GCTTTCTCCTTGTTCTTTTGCTCCGACGTCTCTCGCCCGCCGTCGATCTCTTTTGCCGCGCGATTAAATTCACGCCTTACGCTTTCCTTACTTGCCGCGCCGATATTAAACCGATCCGCAAACGTGGAAAACGCCGCAATCAATGCCGACATAGAACGTTTCAGTGCATCTACGTCTTTTTGCGTTTGCGCCGTCATCTGCCCGTTTTCATTGCTCTCGTCTATCAGCCCGTTCGTTCCTCTCACCTGCGCATCTAATTTTTCCCCGAGCGATACAAGCGTTTTTTTCAGTCGGCCGTTCTTTGTGTTCAGATAAATTATATATACAAGCAACGCCACAAATTCAGCAACGCTCGCTATCGTGGAAAGCGTTACCTGTTTTTTACTTGCCGCCGTTTTTATCGCCTCCACCGCTTTCGCATAATCGTTCCCCACGCCTGCCTGATCAGCATATTTTTGCACGTACGCGAGAAATGCTTCAAGATCGAACTCCACGTCATTGTTTGCATCAGGTTGCGCGTCTCCGCTTCCTTCGGTCGTTCCTTCGCCCTGCTCCGTTTCGCCGCTTTCCGTACCTTCCTGCGAATTTTCGATCTGTTCGTTTTTCGCTTCTTCCTCAGCATATGCCGTATAGCCCGTTTTTTCCTGCGCATTGCCGAATAACAGACAAAGCGTCGTTGCGGCGATAAACGCCACAAGCACCACTCCGATCAACACACTTAAAAATCTACTCTTTTTCATTTTTCGTTTTCTCCTTGATTTGAATTGTTTTCTTCGTCCGTAAATTGTACGTTTATACCGTTATCCTCGAACTCTTTAAATCTTTCGAGTATTTCTTCTTTCGCTTCGATCTCGTCTTGCAACGACCGTTCCAATACGTTTACACGGTCTTCAAGAGATTGCAATATACCCTCGTAACAATCTCCCGTCACTTCACCGTCCGCTTCGATCAGACGGACGGGAAGAAGATTCCACGTCTTTGCACGTATACCGTTTAAGTACAAATCTATGCGAATATGCAGCCATCCGGAAAATAATATTTCTTTCGGCACTTCAAACGGGTTATTCATTTTGCATTGTACGTTCCGCTCCCCGTTCTTCAGCGTTATCACTGCGGTATCGGATAAATCATACTCGCTTTTAAAATCGAATACCAGGCTTTCATTTTTTGTTAAAAGCATTGCGTTTTTGTCTATAAACTTACCGCTTGTTTTTGTCAGTTCTATTTCCCTTTGCATATTTTCTCCTTTTCTTTTTTTTACGCACTAAAAAAGCATTTTTGCAAGAATATTGCAAAAATGCTTCGTTAGTCGGTTATTCTGTCGTTACGATTCTTCTTTGTCGCGAAAATGGATTTCCAAAGCCTTTTCAGACACCTCGTCTACATCTATATCAGGGCGTTCTTTTACATAATCTAACAGTTCGACCATTTGTTCGTCCTTATCACACAATAAAGACAATCCAAGTACGGTGTCTCTATCGTATTTTTTATCGAACATAAAATACTCTAAAAAATCGTCCAGTTTGTCGTTTTCGTTATTTACGTTCATACAGCCTCACCATCCTTGTCAGTCTTTTATTGATTGATTCGCGATCAAATTCTATGTCGTAACGTTCCAATACTTTAAAATCATCGTCGCCCGTTGTAGAATACACGTAAAAGCAATTTGCCGTGAACGCATAGTTTGTTAAACGAACTCGCCCTTTCTGTTCTGCGTTTTTCCGCATGACTTCTTTACGCAACGCGTTGTATTCTTCTGCCGAAAGTACAATTTGTCGCTTCTTCGGCGGCGAAGTGCCGCTATTATATTCTCCGCGCTTCGCCTTATCCGCTTTCAGTATTTCGGAATACGGCGACTTATTTTGTCGGTATGGACTTTCGCCGCTTTTTCCATCCGAAGCGTATCGCCCCGTCGCTTTGTCGTAATTCTGCGGTTCGCCGCCTGCTCCCGTCTTTTTCATTATATCGTCCTCGCCGTGTTTTTGTCAATCGTTTTTACGTATTTTCAATATCATCCTCCCAACCGTACAACGGCATATTTACCACTTTCTTCTCGATTCCTTTCGTTTCTTCGTTCCACTCGTTGACTTCTTTCTGCCCCTTAATCGCGTTGTAAGCCGTCTTGAGAGGATTTTCCGAGCGATTTACACGGAAAGAAACGTCGTACTCTTCGATCGGCGTCATAGTCAAGGCACGTTCACGGCTCGTTTGTACGTTGATTGTCGCGTAGCCGTCGTCGCCTTTTATTTTCAGCGTTTTCACCACGGCGTAAGCCGTAGGAAGAGTAAGTCCGAGTTTCTTCGATTCATAGTTTGCTTTTTTTAGTCCCATTTTTTTATCTCCTTATATTTTGATTTTTTGTTTAGATAACTTTTTTTACGTCGTCGTCAATTGCAAGCGTGAAATCGCTTAACGTGTAAGAGCCTGTACCTGCTTCTATCGTCGTAGCAGTCATAAGCCAAACACTAAGTGCTGTACTTGTGTATCCCGTTGCAGGTTGCTGAAAATTATCTCCCATGAGTGTTTTTAGGTCTGCAAGGCTCGTACATTTTAAATTATTTGGCGAGTGATATTGAAATCTTACTTGACCGCCAAATCCAGAGGCTGAAAAACGAACCATGATATTGTGCCGATATAACGTTTTTTCTTCATCCGCATCGTCTACGTATTTCTTATTTGCACATTGATATGGCTGTGTGGGCTCATTTGTTATTAGTACACCAGTTGAATATGGCTTAGTGTCTCCTGCATCGTTTGTATAAACTTGTGCAATAGTATTAGGCACAGAACCTAAATCATCAGTATGTTTTACAAATATATCTCCATTAGCATGAATACCAATAAGAGCATCAATTATATAAGGCTCAGGTTTTTTCACATAATTATCTTCTACATATTTCTTGTTTACAACCGAATAATCATCATCTGAAGTTGTTTTTGCATAAATAACGCCGTTATTATCGTAGCCAACAATTGCGCCAGCCTCTGCATTGTTTACAAGACTGTGTGTATTTCTTACGAAAGCACTACCCCAATCTGCTGATCCATATAGTTTATAGTTTACAATATTTGCACCTGTGTTGTTTACGCCAGGGTATGGATCTTTAATAAGGTTTTTACCTGATACTTCGATATTCTCAGAATCTGCGGCTTTGTCGATTGTGATTCCGTTAGTACCGATTATAGGAAGAGCTAAATCGATTGTCGCGTCATGGGTTCCGTCTGTATAAGTAAATCTGCCTGTAGAAGTTAATTGTATACCGTCTGTTGTATCGTACTGTACTGTTGTATCGCCAAGGGTAAGGTTTACGTCTGTAAGAGAATTGATGCCATCATCTTTCCCACCATCAATGAATTTTACGCTTTTTTGCGAAGAATCTACTTCAGCTTTAACTTTATGCCCGTTTGTGAAATTGCTATAAGCATCCCTTGTTGCAATCGGTTGCAAATCGCTGTTATTTACGTCTACATTTCCCTTGCTATCCAATTTGATATCGCCAACATAAGCAGTTCCAGAATTATCGTAGACAAGACCACCGTCATTAGTTCCGTCGTATTTAGGCGTTATTAAACCTGCGGGCGAAGTCAATGCAGAGATGTTATCTTTTGCTACGTAAATCAATTTGTCTGCGACTTTTAAAGTCGTTGACTCGATAACAGAAGTTTCTCCGCTTACGCTTAAATTACCTGAAACAATTAAGTTTCCTGTAATTGTTCCGCCGGTTCTATCTAATTTCTTTAACAGTTCGGAATCCGTATAATTACGCAAAGCCTTTTGCTGTCCGTAAGAAGCCGCGTCCTCATCAGATACAGCGTCAGCGGTTTTTACTCGCCCTGCGCTATCGCGTTTTACAATACTATTCGGCGTTTTCGTTACTTTCCCGTCAACCTTAACGCTGATTTTTTCTTCGTTTTGTGCCTTGTCTATAACAATTCCATCACCCGATACAATAGGCAATTCAAATTTCGTTGTAGGCTGTTCTGCGTTCCCGTTTTTGCGCGTTACAGTGCCTTTTGCTCTTACGGTAATTCCTAATTCGGTATCGTATTCAACCTTTGTATCGCCCGTGTTTAAGTCAATATCGGAAATCGCGCCTAAGTCCTTTATTTCGGCTTCTTTTAACTCTTGAAGACGAACAACTTCGTTATCGGCTTTCGGCGCTGTGTTTGCCTTCATCGGCCCATCAACATTCATACCTTTTTTTACGGTTAATCCACCATTTACATCAGTGAACTCATCCGGGCCGCCGACATATTCAAACGTTTTTACCCTTTCGTCTAATTGGGAAACGTTTACAACGTCGTTTCCTTTTTCACCGCGCAGCGCTTTAATTCTTCCGAACTCGTCTCTTTGAACGATCGTGCTTCCCGAAACATCTTTTTCATAAGGAATTGACTTATTGTTCTTTAATGCGATTTTGTCTTCATTCGTATTCGCCAAATACTCGTTAGGCAAATTCGCTATATCCTGTTTAATAGAAGACAACGCGTTCAGAATCTGCTCGTATACGTCGGTTGTAGGCGCTTCCGGCAAATCTCTTACAACGCCTTTTGCAATCGTTATTGCAACGGCTTGAGAGGTGATGAGCGGCACTTTATCCGCCGTTCCGGATTGATAAAATCCGAACTGCGCTTTAAGCGTCCCCGCGTACTGCGTGATTGCGCTTGCGAGAGATGTACTCCAAAGCGCCCATCCTTCCGGAAGATCCGCGTCATCAATAACTTTACCGTTATTTTCAAGTAAATAAGCACCCCACCGTTCGCCGTTCGGCAGTTCGTAATAAACATCAACAAGCATGCCCGCATTAAGCGGGGCTACAACGTATATTTTCCCCGCTTCTGCCGATCCCTGATAAACCGTATCGGGTGCGCTTTTAATCAGCGTACCGTCTGCTTTTAAGAAAAAAATCATTATCGTTCTCCTTTCATACTGATTTCCGTACAGATAAATAAATTTTCGGATTGTCCTTTATTTCATCGTAACTTTTATTTACGCCTATATATAGCGTTCCGCCCGTCTTTATCGTTTGCGTCGTTTCGTTTCCGTCATCGTCAGATACGTTTATAACGGTATCGGTTTGTTGCGTAACAATGGCAAACGATTCGCAATCTTTTACGCTATCGTTTAAAGGAATAGTAAAATGAATTCCGGAATTATCCGCTGTTGATGTAATGCGTCCAAGCGAAATACCTCCCGACAAATCCAATTCGCTGTTTATTTTGTTTAATCTTGATTTAAAGCCATACGCCACAAGCGGAATAGGAGAAGAATTTACCAAATGGCAATTTCTCATAAGTGCAGATCCGACGATAATATCTTCATCGTCGCTATAAGCCGCCAACTCATAAGAAATTTGCGGAATCTCCCGATTATCTTTTCGGTATTTCAAATCGGTGATTTTAATCGACGTTTCTTCGTATCTCGCTTTATTCGGCGTTTCCGGAATAGTTTTACCGTTCCAGTTCGCCAATACAGACATAGAAAAATCAATGTCCATGTAGTAAAATCTTCCGAAATAATCCCCGTAAGGAACGTATTGCCCCCACACTACTTTATTTCCGTCGGTTTCGTATTCTTGCGTTTGTTCTCCCGCACTGTAGTTATCTTCAAAAGAAAAAGTAAACACCAAAGAATTACCAAAAGCAGAAGATATAACGGGTAGCGTAATGTCGGATATCTGTTCTTTGCTTTTCGTTTTTGTTTTTATTCTTGCTAAGGTGATGGAAGCGTTCGTGATTCTATGATCGAAAACCATAAAATCCGTTGGTGAAAAACATATATTCGGATCGTTTCCCGCCGTATCTGTCATGCTGACCTTCAAGTATTCGGTATATATAGACTGTCTTTCCTGACTTTGCTTTTCGGATACTTCCCACATTCGTTTATTTGAGGATATTCCGACATATTGCGATAATCTGTTGAAGTCTTTCGATAAGCCTATCGTGCATTTTATCACGCTTGGCAATATTTCAACGTAAACGGCGGAAATATAGTAATACTTATCAAATAAGTACCCTACTTTCGGAATATCGGATAAATAGGAGAGATGGTATGTATAGGTCTTTTCTATATTTCCCAATCGAGCGACAACGCCTTTCAGATTCTCCCCGTAATATCTCGTTTCGATAAGGTTTTCCCCTTGATTATAAGCGATTGTGCGAGGTTCTCGCCCACTCGTCAAAGTCGGCTTTATCGTACGAATACGCGCGGAATAAATAGGCGTATATTGAATCTGAAAACCGATATAATAAAGATTCGTTCCGCTTATATCGATAGTAGAATCTCCGCTCGCCGCACGAATAATATTTACGATCGAAGAATCTTTCAAATACGGAGAAATCGCGCTTTCCTCCTTATAAAACAATCCTTTTATATTTTTTGATCCCTGAGCATAATACACCGCACACGCTTTTGCAAGAGGATATGCCCCGCCGTTCGATTGCAACAGACCGTCATAGTCCGCTTTTTCGTAAACATACGGCGTTATATCGTAGTTGACTGCATTCCCGTTTACATTTAAAACGATTAGTTTTTGGATCTTATAAATCGGCAAACTTGTCGGAATAAACGTAGAATTATCTTGCAATAATCTCGCGGAAACGATTTCCGTTCGTAAAGTTACAGAAGCCATAGATCCACGTGCCGGCTCGTACGCAACGCCCTGCGCGAAATCTAACTGATTTACGAGATTATCCGCCGAACTGTCGAGAGACGTGCACCATTCGTTTATATCTGATTTTAACTTATATCCTATATAATTCTTCGAGGAAATATTTGATTGTTCTTTGCTTCCGTACTCGTCAAACATAATAACATTTTGACTTGTATCGTCTTTCAAACGAGGTTCTGCGTGAATAAACCCGCCAACAGTTCGCAACATTTCCCGCAGTGTCATTTTCGTAAAAGAAAATTCCGGCGCAATGACTTGATCGTATTTTAACTTTTGCGACGCATCAAAAGAAAATCTGTTTTCTGTTCTGTTCGGCTCTAACGTATCGCAAATACGATCTACAACGTCGGAAATCGTCCATTTTTTAGGCGCAGATTTTCCTTTGTAAATACTAAGCACCAATTCCGATACATCCATGTAGTTGGTAGATGTATCATATATCGTAGTATAATCTTTCCATGCAAGAATCCATCTGTACTCAACCGTATAATTCCCCGTCGTAGCAGGAATAGTTGTCTGCTCTATATTTAAAATAGTATAATTTCCGGGAGAAGGAACGGCCTCATATTCTTCTACGGTCTCAACTCCGTTTAATACCGTTCTCCTTGTCAGTTTTGCAGAATAATCAGAACTTGCCGAAAAAGTTATTTCCTGCGAATATATTTCAACATTGTTTTTATACACTGCCACCTGTTGAAGCGTAGGTTTTTTTGTTATATCGGCAACTAAACTTGCATCAATTCTTTGAGCGGGTTCAAAATTGATTCTTATTCCCGGATAATCGCTGTAAGCGTCGCAAACATTTTGAAAAAGATCCTGCACGCCTTGTAAAATTAACTGTTCACTCGGATTTTTATAAAACGTGGAATTGTATATTCTTTCTCCCAATCCATTATCATTTGCCTTAAACGGCACGTATTGAAATCCGCCGTACGTTTTTGCATTAGGATTTGTAAAAGTTATACTGTCGCCTATAAATCCCTCTAAAAACTTCGTACGTTCGATTAAATAAATCTCGTGTTCAAATCTTCCGCTTCCGGGAATAGTCTCGATAGCGTTATCGCTTGCCACGATGAAATATTTTACATATAACTGCGTAAACGTTCCGTTCTCATAGACGGCTCCTATATGCCCGTCGGAAGATTGATATTTATCCGTAATGCGTTCCGTAAAGCCATAATCCGATACCTTTAAAATATTTCTCGCCATTTCCGAACTATACGCCGCTTCGGGAGCGTTTGTAATATTTACACGAACTAAAGTTTGAGGATCGAAATACGGCTTATCGATATACCGTAACGTTATATTCACCTCGTCGAGACGTTCGTCAAGCAACTTTCCGAGTTTTACGGGAGATACTACATATTTTGAATAATCCACACCGCCAATATCGATTTTTATTGTATTCATTGTTCGTAGTTTCCTCTGCTTCCTCTCGATCCGGCGCGAATCATGTTCATGTTTATCGTCTGATTTTCGATAGATTGCTTCAAGTCAATCGTTCTTTGCGCCTGGCTTGTGCTTTGCGCAAAACCTATTGCTCTTGTCAAAACACTTAAGCCGGCGGCAGAAGCCGCGCCTACAGGTCCGCCGACAATAAATCCTGCGACTGCAGATCCTAAAACGCTTAAACCAATAGAGCCTATTTGCATTTGCAAATCTACTTTTTGCTGCAAGTCCTTGCATCCCGTTCTGAGTTCTACCGTGTTTGCTTTATACAACAATTCGCTTTTTGCAATAGACACCGATTCCCTTACGACAAAACTTTTAGCAAGAGTTTTTGCTACTCCTTTAACCGTTATATTTCCGCTTTTTTGTTCCGAAACCGGCTTGTTCTGCGTTCCCGCAGTTCCAGGAGAAACGGGCGCTACGGGAGAAGCATTCCCGCCGCTGTCGTTTGTTTCGTTTCGTATGATATATTCGTAAGTTGCCATGTATCACCTCATTGCACTTCTTCCCACAACGTCGAAGTATATGCCCATGCCGCGCCGTTCGGCAAGATCATCAAAGAGTCTTTTTTTATATCCGGAAGCGTCACGTTCCCGTTTTGCACTGGGTAAAAATCGTACTCTTCGGAAGAATTTCCGCATAAAAGCATGTACGTTGTATTTGCGATATACCGTTCGTTATACGAAGTTATATTCTTTGTCGCTCTGTATATTTTGTAATAATGCGGGTCAAAAGAAATAATCCCGTATTCTTCCTTCGTCTCGTTCAGTTGTAGTTTTTGCCCGACGTTCAGAATTCCGCTTGCCGTTGCCGTCGATACCGAAAAAGTAATCAACTTATATATCGTTTTATCCCCGGCAACAAATCTTGCGACATGCGCTCTTCCGTTCGATCCGTTTAACAGGAAATCTTTCACAGACTCGTTAAACGCCATCAGAAGCGACGGAATCTCTATTCCGCATGAGAATGTATCGGCGACGACAAGCGTGCTGGTAGACCGTCCTCTGTTCGCGTAAACCGTTGTTTCCTGCGTAGTTTGACGTTGAAAAGACATAGAAGAATACGGCAAAATATTTTCATCGATATAGATCTGCCACCGCCTGGAATTATCTCCGTTTTCTATAATGTTATAAAATCCTTGAATCGAAAACGTAAAACAATCTCCGAGTTCCGGAAGTTGTTCCCTGATTCCCGTATCCGCAAGCGTAAGAGCAACGGAAACATCGTAATTATCCACTTTAAAATAAAGCGTTCTTGCTGCAATATCGTCAAGGTGTTTTCTGATTTGATGTATATAATCGTTATTACCGATTTCTATAAGTTCGCTTTCCGTCGTTCCGTCCGGGCGGTGAATCGTCGAATACACGCTTTCTTCGTCGTCTTTGCACGGAACAACCAACACAACTTCGTTCGTCATCGTTGCCACGATATATCCGGCATCCGTTTCTGCATCACTTATAAACACATTCGATATGTCGGACGAAACATTGGAATAAATTCCGTTTACTACCGTCGTTACGGTATTTCTATTGCGAAAAGCCTTGGTGAAAGTTCCCGTATCGGTAAAAATTTTATAGACAATATTCCCTGTTAAGTTTTTATTCAGTTCTTCCTCGAATTTCTCTGCAAGCGTTTTTAACTCGATCATTTTTTATTTCCTCTAATGAATAATTACCTCTGCCAAACTGTTACGGAATCTGCGTTGTATTCTATTATTTATTACTTCCGCACCTTTATCCCACCATCCTTCATTCGGGTTTTTCTTTCCTCGCCATTTCGGACTGATCCACGGTTCGTTCGTATAAAATACGTACGGCGCGATATACTCATCAACCAATATGTGACAAGTCTTTCCGCCGTCCGTATAATACATTCTTACTGCGTTATAGCGCATATTTCCCGTATCGATGGGCGTTCTTTGTTTCGTCTCGAATAATAAACTCGCGCAGAATGTCTGAAAGGCTCTGTCTGTCATTGAATCCCCCAAGGATTATCTTTCCCTATAAGTCGAATCGTTTTTTCCGTTTGTGCCGTCTCTACAAAAAAACGCAACGCTTGCTTGCTCTGTTCTGATTGAACGTTTTCCAATACGGAAACAATCTGCCACAACTTCCCGTCCTGCGTTACGATATACTGCTTTTCTTTGAATTCTATAGCCGAACGCGTTTTTATCGCCGTACTTGTTCCCTCTACCAATAGCGTTCCTATAATGGTGCGATATTCTCTGCTTCTCGGATCGAGCATTTCGTATGTAAATTTTTCTCCGCTGTCCGACGGCGTAACGGGACGACGTTTATAGTACGTTCCCGTAAGATATTCAGTGTCTTTTTTAGAACACATTTCGCTTAAAAAGTCCATTCGTCACCTCACGGCAAGATTAGTCAACGCACGCCTTGTTTCCGGGATCACTTTGTCGAAAATACTTTCAAGGCTGTCGCTGGCGTATAATTTGCGCTCTTCCGGTTTTGTACTCAAAGACAGATCACCAACAGACTTCACATAGAAGGCTTGCTCGAGCATTGCTTCCTGAATGATTTTTCTTCCCGTCTCAGTTGTCGCTACCGTCATGTCCTGAACTTCGTCGAATCCGTATTCGTGCAGTTTTCTATAAGTCAAGTACGAGACACGTTTCAAAAACGCGTTTACGCCGTTTCCGTTGTCTTTTGCAAGCACGTTCAGATCGATTCCTAAATTGTCTAAAATGGCTTTCGCTGTAAGCACATATTGTCCTGTCATCTCGTTGAAAGTCATGTACTCTGTGTCGTAAGGCTTTATAAACATGATCACACCTCTCTTTTTATTTTTTTGCGGCTGATTGTTCTCATACAATCCGCCGGACAATGCATTTTTGCAGTTGACTGCAATTTTTTTTCTGAAAAATGTTGACAAACGAAGAATTATTGCTTATAATATAAATAAGAAAAAAGATCTTCGATATAAGAAAGTCGCCTCCAAACGCTATATGTTAGTATGG
>ERZ1034915.1806-NODE-1806-length-11117-cov-10.184686_pt1 | contig 11117 bp, 8 predicted proteins | sample MGYA00520592_ERZ1034915 | MGnify/ENA primary metagenome ERZ1034915 (study PRJEB33766, sample SAMN09781787) | gut metagenome | biome: gut microbiome | host: Homo sapiens | place: Madagascar | study: EMG produced TPA metagenomics assembly of the PRJNA485056 data... | reverse complement strand
GGATTGAAAATCCCCGTGTCCTTGGTTCGATTCCGAGTCCGGGCACCACTAATTCCTGAAAACCCGCCCACAAGGCGGGTTTTTGCTTTCTGGACCCATGGAATCGTATATGGAATAATTCAAACCAACGCCCTTAGCCAAAGACAAAAATCCCCAAAGGCCGATAACCACGCTCAAATTATTCACGTCGGATAATCTTGCATCGCGAATTATTTAGAGCAAAAATTTAAGTAATTTATTCCCGTCCTCCCACATAAGAAATAATATAAGGCCTTCAACGGAAAAAGATTGAAAATAAGAAAATAAAAATCCCAGCAAGGATTATTGCTTTTATCATCAGCTATTTACTAAAATTTTTCAATCTGTCATACCGATTTAACAACAACAATACGCCACACTCAAAAAGAGGGGCCGCATGACAATATGTTACTTGAGTTAATTATTATCGTAATTATTGTGATGTTTTTTGCTAAAAAAAGCAGATGATTTTCATTATTATCGCAGGATAATTGTGCGCATATTTTCCATGCGGATAAGAATCCTCATTCCTAAAAATAATAATTTCCAGGTCATCAAGTGAAATCTGTTAATACACAGAGTGTTCCTCCCTGCCCCTCACACCATCTCAAGTTTTACCGCGTCATAACCACACTGAACCAAACATTCACCGCAACCATTACATATTGCAGCATCGATTACAGGCATTCCGCTTTCGTTGATTGAGCATGCCTGAAGTGGGCATAGATCGACACACTGTTTGCAACTGCGCACCGGATTAACACAATTTGCTTTAAAAACGGGACGCAATCCGGTGTCGAAACGAGCCTGCGGACGTAATGCCTCAGTAGAACATGCAGCGATACATAAGCCGCAGCCGTCACAACTGGCAAATTCAATCACCAATTGCGGATAGCCATCTTCATGCCGGTTGAGAATGCCCATGGGACAGGCATTAATACACAAATCACACTGCGTGCACTGCACACGAAACTGCGCATCAGGTAACGCGCCGGGAGGTAAGGAGTGCACAGGTAATATCGGTGTTGTTATCGGGCGAGCCGCGCTGACAAAGGCCCGAAATAGCCCGCGTCGGCTAACATACCGATGAGACATTAACTCCTGATAATATTTTTCTGACTTACTCATCCAAGAAAGAGCCGTTTGGTTGGAGGATTTAGTGCCTGTTGCTGCTGATAATCCTGCAGAAACAGTGTCGCAATCTGCGCCAACTTCGCGTAAAACGCACTGACAGGGTTGCGCTTTAATAACTCCAGATAACGATATCCCCAAGGCAGCAAATGCGTTTCCAGCAATTGATTCGCTGCGCGTTCTTTCCCCTCTGCCAGCAAGGCGCTACAGGCAAGCAGCATCAGGCCAAACTGATCTTCCGGTTCATTTATACAGGAATCAAACGTCATTCCCTGATCACGAAGGAACTTCCGGTACTCGGCAGTGCTGTCACCCATCAACAGATTATCTTTTTCGAGATATACCGAACCCCAGGGTGGTGCTGGCATTTCACCCTGTCCTTCAAAAAGAACAGAAAATTGCCAGAGATGCTGCTCCTCATCCGGGATTGACCAGTCAGAGCATAATTCAGCCACCTGGCGGGGATCGCTCCAGGGGTATATCTCATCCAATGTCGGCAGACAGTCAAACAGTGCCCGAACTTCAGGACGCGTGGGAGAATAGTAAAACAGGGCACCAAGAATACGCGCCAGTACGGCTGGGGAAGGCATGATTAAACACTCCTGAAAGCAGAGGTGGCCGGACAGACACCGGCCACTCACAGGTTACATAGGGATGGTCCAGAGGTTGTAGAAACCGATCCGACCAACCAGTTCAGCAGCAATAACCACCAGTGCAGTCATCGCCAGCACAGCTTGCCCACTTTTCATGCGTGCATAGAGCAGTGCCCCAATAACACCCAGCGCCAACAGAATGGCCTGAGCGGTAAACCAGGTGGACTGCGCAGCGGTAATAACGCCATCAGCACTCATTAGCGTGGAAATATAACCCGGACGCAAACAGAAACTCGCCAGAATCGCCAGTACACTTACCAGCAGCCCCAGACGACGAACGCCAAACAACGCCGCCAACATGCCGCCACCGATAAGTGCAGTTAGCACCATCATCATGGTGGTGTAAGAGGTACTCCAGGTCGCTACCGTTGCCAACTGGTAAATACGCGGGATGGCAAAGATAAACACGACTCCAATCGCAGCGGCCAGCCATACCAGTACTTTACAAAGCATTGCACCACCGCGATTTAACAGCAAACCGAGAGATCCCAGTCCTCCGGCTGCGGCAAAACATGCCGAAAGCACGATTTCGTTACTCATAGGAGAACTGCCGACACGGAATAGCATATTCAGCGCTCGCAGCGGCTGCCCGACATGAATGGTGCCAAGCACAACACCCACACCAAACAAGCACATCACCGAAAAGAGACCAATCGCCATACGACGTGGCTCAATTAACCCCATGGCACCGCCAATCAGCAGCAGAATAAACGCCCCCACTGCGCTCTGGGTAAATACGGTGAAAAAGACCAGTGGTAACTCATGCATGGCGCACCTCCCGAATGTTCATGATCGCCCCTTCTTTGTCGCCCGTAGGTCGCGCCAGCGGATGCGGTTTAATTATCAGGTTAGGATGCGTAAACGAAGCGGCAGGTAACGGTGCGATTTCATTTTCGCTGCCATATTTCGCCCGCAATTCGTCGATAGGACCAAAATCCAAAGCTCGCTGTGGACAGGACTCAACACAAATAGGCGGGAGATTTTTCTCCAGTCGGTCAAGGCAACCATCACACTTACGCATCACTTTAGCTTGTGTATCAAACTGCGGTGCACCATAAGGGCAGCGCATTTCGCAGTAACGACAGCCCACACAAACACTGTCATCCACCAGCACCAGGCCATCTTCTTCGCGTTTGTGCATCGCGCCGGTTGGGCAACCTGCCACACAGGTCGGTTCATCGCAGTGATTGCAGGCAATCGACAAATAGTAAGTGAAGGTATTGTTGTGCCAGCTTTCACCTTCTTTCACCCAGCTACCGCCACCATATTCATACACGCGGCGCAGCTTCGGTCCGACATCCAAATCTTTATTATCCTTGCAGCTTACCTGGCAGGTTTTGCAGCCAGAGCAACGCGAGGAGTCAACGTAAAAACCATACTGTTTCATTGTGGATCACTCCTTAAGCGCGTTTAATTTCAACAAGGTTGGTATGTTGCGGGTTCCCTTTCGCCAGCGGCGAGGTCAGGTGAGTTGTCAGCGTGTTAATACAGCCACCAACATCAACACCATTGCTGTCCAGACGCGTCCACGCTCCCTGAGGCATGGCAACAACGCCAGGTAAAATACGCTGGGTCACTTTGCAAGGGATCTCAACCACACCACGATCATTAAACACGTGTACCAGATCACCAGACGACAGTTGCCGCGCACTGGCATCGATCGGGTTGATCCATACTTCATCTGGCACCGCTTCGTGCAGCATTAGCACGTTGGTGTAAGTTGAGTGAGTATGGCCTTTGGTATGGAATCCACTGAGTTGTAACGGGTACTTCGCAGTCAGTTCTTTATTCAGATGTGACTCTTTCACCACACAGAACTCAGGCACAGCAGGAATACGATCGCCCTCTGGCAAGATCCATTTCTGCGCCAGATCAGCCAGTGCCTGGGAATACACTTCGATTTTACCGGATGGCGTTTTTAGCGGATTCGCCTGCGGATCAGCGCGGAAATCGGCAAAAGCAATGCTCTCTTTCTCTGTCGCGATACGCTGGTCGATAACGCCCATCTCTTTTGCTACCTGCCATTCCGGCAGGTACGGGCGTTTTTCACGGATTTGCTGATAGTGCAGCTCTGCCCATTGTGCCTGAGTTTTTCCTTCAGTGAATTGCTCGCGCAAACCAAGATGCCCGGCAATATCGGCGCAAATATCATAAGTACTCCGCACTTCCCACATCGGCTCGATGGTTCTTTGCAGCGCAATCATATAGTTGTGCGATCCTGCAGAGTATGAACTGTCTACCAGATCCTCGGCCTCAAGGTAGCTGGTTTCCGGCAGCAAAATATCTGCATATTTTGCACTTGGGGTCATATGGTTTTCGATAACGATGATGGTTTCACACAATGTATCGTCGGCGAGAATCTTACGGGTACGATTGGTTGCTCCATGCTGGTTTAACAGAGCGTTACCCGCCTGGTTAACAATCAGTTTGATCCCTGTTTTGAGTTTCTCCGCACCTTTTACGCCCATTGTATTGGCCGTCATCTTTTCAGGATTTTGGATCGCATCGGTCCAGAGATAGCACGGAATAGAGGTGGTAATCGGGTTTTCACCCACCGGCAGTGAAGGAACACCATACGGCGTACCGTAAGGCCAGTTGCCATTGTTCGTACCAGGTAAGCCGAAATGACCGGTTAGTACTGGCAAAGTCTGGATTGCACGAACAGTTTGTTCACCGTTGGCATGACGCTGCGGCCCCCAGCCCTGGCAGATATAACAGGCTTTCGCCGCAACCATTTCCCTTGCTAACTGACGAATACGCGTCGCGGGTAATCCGGTGATACTTGCCGCCCATTCAGGTGTTTTTTCCACACCATCTTCCCCGGTTCCCAGCACATAGTCTTTATAGCTGGCGTTCGGTGCCGCCGATTCTGGCAGTGTAGAGCGGTCATAACCCACACAGTACTTATTTACCTGCTCTTCGTTGATCAGGTTTTCGGTGATCAGTGTGTGTGCAATACCCGCCACCAGTGCGGCGTCAGTAGTTGGACGAATAGGTAACCACTCAGCATGTTCGGTGATAACAGAGTCGGTATAGCGAGGATCAATGATAATGACACGGGCTTTGGATTTATCGAGCGCACGACGCAGCTCTTCCACCTGTCCACCACCGGACATACGCGTTTCTGACAGGTTAAGACCAAAAAGTACCACTAAATCGGAATTAGCAACTTCGGTGAAATGGCTGCCAACATATACACCGTGTGTATAAGGTGTTGCAGCACCAATTTGCGCAGTCGAGTAAGTATTATGGTAACGCAAATAACCGCCGGTAATATTCAGCAGACGTTTCCATGCCGGGCTACCCTGAGTCTGATAGTAAGCGCCAGATTGATAATTATAATAAATTGCCTCTCGGCCATATTTTTCAGTGATACGTTTTAATTCAGCAGCGATTAATGCTGTCGCTTCATCCCAGGAAATTTTTTGGAATTTCCCCTCGCCACGTTTTCCTACTCGTTTCATGGGATATTTAATACGGTCGGGGCTATAAACACGCCAGCGGCTGGAACGACCACGTAGGCAAGGTCGAATCTGATGTTCACCAAAAACAGAGTCGTCCTTAGCGTCCTCGGCTTCAATACGAACAATGCGTCCGTCTTTTACGATAACCTTTAATGGACAACGACTTCCGCAATTCACCAGGCAAGCACTATGCCTGACGGTTTCAGCATTTTCGTTGGTTTTACCGGTATCCGATGTTTCGGCCCTGACGGTTGTGGAAAAAGGCAAAGTGATGGCGTTGCTTAGTGCAACGGCAGCTCCCAATTTTGCAGTTGTAGTCACCGCATCACGTCGGGAGATTGTTGTATTTAACAACTCTTTCATTTTATTTTCTCACATTGTTTTCATAATTATTATTAATACGACATATGAGGTAATCATAAAGAATTAGTAATTCATCATGATTGATTATGATCAAGTGAGATTTGGTGCTTAGCACAAATATAAATATTTGTGGTCATTATCAAAATATAAATGATAACGCATCTTTATTATCATTTGAGATTAAATATCACGCAGCGTTAATCTAAATTTCAATTAATTATCCTGCAGGTGATAATTTAAAAAGTGTAATCTCCCGCAAAGTGAAATTTTCGTATGAAATCTTGTCTTATTATGCTCTCAGCAATTCGTGTTACAGGCAGGTCTCCAGAATCTTACATTAGCCAATGACCAGGGTGAACTGACGTCTTTGCAGCATATGCATCCTGATATATGGCGGGGATATGCGCTGGCGCATAGAAACGGCGTACTCCCTTTGAATTACGTGATTCATCAGTGATAATACCCTCACGATAAGAATTTTCGGGATCGCGATGAGACATTCCTTACCCTGCCGTATGTTACGTAAGCGACCGATGAAACTCGGTACGACGGTGATGTTAATGGTCAGCGCCGTACTATTTTCCGTATTGCTAGTCGTCCATCTGATCTATTTTTCCCAAATCAGCGACATGACCCGAGATGCGCTGACCGACAAAGCGCTGGCGGTGGCACGTTCTTTGGCTCATTCGCCTGAAATTCGTAATGGTTTACAGAAATCTCCCACTGAAAGTGGCATCCAGACATTCGCCGAAGCAGTACGCAAACGTAACGATCTACTGTTTATTGTGGTCACTGATATGCAAGGATTGCGCCACTCCCATCCGGAAGCTCAACGGATTGGTCAGCCATTTAAAGGCGACGATATTTTACTGGCGTTAAAAGGCCAGGAAAACGTTGATGTTAATCGTGGATTTCTCGCTCAGGCGTTACGGGTGTTTACCCCGGTGTATGACGAAAATCACCGTCAGATTGGTGTCGTCGCTATCGGCATGGAGTTGAGTCGCGTTGCTGAGCAAATTAACAATAGTCGCTGGAGCATTATCTGGTCGATTTTATTCGGCATGTTGGTTGGATTAATTGGCTCCCTGGTATTGGTAAAAGTTCTCAAACGTATTCTTTTCGGTCTTGAACCTTATGAAATATCAGCCCTTTTCGAACAGCGTCAGGCGATGCTGCAATCCATGAAAGAAGGGGTTATTGCTGTTAATCATAAAGGTGAAGTTACGCTGATAAACGACGCCGCGCAGCAGCTACTCAACTATCACACATCGCAGGATGATGCGCATCTTTCAACTTTAAGCCATGCCTGGGCACAGGTCGTTGATTTAAGCGATGTGCTGCGCGACGGGATTTCACGTCGGGATGAAGAAAAAACAGTAAAAGACCGTTTGTTGTTGATCAACACCGTTCCCATACGGATCGATGGCGAAATTATTGGCGCCATCTCAACGTTCAGGGATAAAACCGAAGTTCGGCAGTTGATGCAGCGTCTGGATGGCCTGGTGAACTACGCAGATGCACTTCGTGAACGATCCCACGAATTTATGAATAAATTGCATGTGATCCTCGGATTATTACATCTGAAGTGTTATCAACAATTGGAAGAGTACATTCTCAAAACGGCGAATAATTACCAGGAAGAGATCGGTTCTCTACTGGGTAAAATTAAACCGCCAGAGATTGCAGGATTCTTAATCAGCAAAATCAGTCGTACTACCGATGCCGGGCATTCGCTGATTATCAGCAATGAAAGCCTGGTCCCGGACACCGCCAGTGAGGAGCAAAAAGCAGTCCTGATTACCGTACTGGGTAACCTGATTGAAAATGCGCTGGAGGCATCAGGCTCACAAAAGGGTGGTGAAATCAGTGTTGCCCTGCATTATCGCCATGGCTGGCTGCACTGCGAAGTGAGTGATGATGGTCCGGGTATTACGGCTGATCGTATTAGTCATATTTTTGAGAAAGGTATCTCAACAAAAGGAAGCGAACGAGGTGTCGGTCTGGCACTCGTCAAACAGCAGGTCGAAGGGCTTGGCGGAAGTATTACCGTTGAATCCGAGCCCGGTGTTTTCACCCAGTTTTTTGTTCAGATACCCTGGGATAGGGAGAGAACCAGTAGATGATGAATGTATTAATTATCGATGACGATGCGATGGTTGCGGAATTAAATCGCCGCTATGTCACGCAGATCCCTGGGTTTCAGTGTTGTGGCACAGTATCAACACTCGTCCAGGCAGAAGACCTTATTTTCAACAGCGATATCCACATTGATCTGATTCTGCTGGATATTTATATGCATAAAGAAAATGGTCTTGATTTGCTGCCAATACTGCATGGCGCACGCCGTAAAATAGACGTTATCGTGATCTCTTCTGCGGCAGATGCAGCAACTATCAAGGATTCACTGCATTACGGTGTCGTCGATTACTTGATCAAGCCCTTTCAGGCGACCCGTTTTGAAGAAGCGCTCAATAACTGGCGGCAAAAGAAACAGGCAATGGAGAAGCATCAGTATTTCGACCAGGCGGAATTAGATCAGTTAATCCATGGCAGCACAAACAAAGAACAAGATGCCCGCCGCCTGCCAAAAGGATTAACATCACAAACCTTACGTACCCTTTGTCAATGGATAGATGCTCATCAGGACTACGAGTTTTCCACTGATGAACTGGCTAACGAAGTGAATATCTCCCGCGTCTCATGCCGTAAGTACCTTATCTGGTTGGTGAATTGCCATATTTTATTTACCAGTATTCACTACGGTGTGACGGGCCGCCCGGTTTATCGTTATCGCGTTCAACCTGAACATTATTCGTTGCTGAAACAATATTGTCAGGGATAATAATCAACAGCAAAACCACTCCTAACATTACGCATACTCGTCATCCTTCAAGTTGCATGTGCTGCGACTGCGTTCCTGCAACTTGAATTATTTAGCGTATATATTCTGTTATATCCTTAATTCAACTCCTGGGGAAATATTGCGGCAGATCAAAAAACCTGTCGCACTATTTCTATTAGTAGAAGCGGCTCATTCTTCATGCTGTTTTTAATTACAAAATCGCTAACAAAAGTTAATTAACTATTTTAGCATCGTTTTGGCATTTATTTTTAATCCCAAAGGAGTAGTCTTTAATTCATCTGGTATGACAGAACAATGCCAACAACACAACATACACAATAATAATCACTAGTTTTCAGCCAGATAGAAGACAATACATCTCCTGCCTTCGTTTATAAATCCATCGCCAGAATATTTTTATTATCTCTCAACACCAGGGCAGATATTAATCACAAAACGATAAAAATATAAACACCAGTCTCTTCATTACAAAGCATAACCGACAAAAAGAGACTGTGATCTATTTAACAAAAATTACATGCTTATCGCGAGGGTTTATAAATGTTATTTACATTACAGCTACTCATAATATTAATCTGTCTCTTCTATGGCGCCAGAAAAGGCGGGATCGCTCTGGGTTTATTAGGCGGTATCGGTCTGGTTATTCTGGTCTTCGTTTTTCATCTTCAGCCGGGTAAACCGCCCGTTGATGTGATGCTGGTAATTATTGCGGTGGTGGCAGCATCTGCGACACTTCAGGCCTCAGGCGGGCTGGACGTAATGCTGCAAATCGCAGAGAAAATGCTGCGCCGCAATCCGAAATATGTCTCCATCGTCGCACCGTTTGTAACCTGCACGCTGACCATTCTTTGCGGTACGGGTCACGTGGTTTACACCATTTTGCCAATCATCTATGACGTCGCTATCAAGAACAACATTCGCCCGGAACGCCCGATGGCGGCAAGTTCTATTGGCGCGCAAATGGGGATTATCGCAAGCCCGGTGTCGGTTGCGGTCGTGTCACTGGTCGCAATGCTGGGCAATGTCACTTTCGATGGTCGTCATCTTGAGTTCCTCGACCTGCTTTCTATTACTATTCCCTCGACACTGTTAGGTATCCTGGCGATCGGTATCTTTAGCTGGTTCCGTGGTAAAGATCTGGATAAAGACGAAGAGTTTCAGAAATTTATCTCTGTACCAGAAAACTATCAGTATGTTTACGGCGATACCGCTACGCTGCTGGATAAAAAACTGCCGAAGAGCAACTGGCTGGCAATGTGGATTTTCCTGGCGGCAATTGCTGTGGTAGCACTGCTGGGGGCGTTTTCTGAGCTACGCCCTGTCTTTGGTGGCAAAGCATTGTCGATGGTTCTGGTCATTCAGATGTTTATGCTGCTGACCGGGGCGCTGATTATCATCCTCACTAAAACCAATCCTGCGGCAATTTCAAAAAATGAGGTTTTCCGCTCCGGTATGATCGCTATCGTGGCGGTATATGGAATTGCCTGGATGGCAGAAACCATGTTTGGCGCACATATGGCTGAAATCGAGTCAGTGCTGGGCGAGATGGTGAAAGAGTACCCGTGGGCCTACGCCATTGTCCTGTTGTTGGTCTCCAAGTTTGTTAACTCTCAGGCGGCAGCGCTGGCGGCGATTGTGCCATTAGCCCTGGCAATCGGTGTTGACCCGGCTTATATCGTCGCTTCCGCTCCGGCTTGTTACGGTTATTACATCTTGCCGACTTATCCGAGCGATCTGGCAGCGATTCAGTTTGACCGTTCCGGTACTACCCACATCGGACGCTTCGTTATCAACCACAGCTTTATTCTGCCAGGGTTGATCGGCGTGAGCGTATCCTGTGTCTTTGGCTGGATCTTCGCCGCAATGTACGGTTTTTTATAAAACACTCTGCGTGCCGCTCGTCACCACGCGGCACGTCATTTTTCGTATAACAGATACAGAGTTACAGGCTGGAAGCTATGTCAAACAAACCCTTTATCTATCAGGAACCTTTCCCGATGGGGAAAGACAATACTGAGTATTATCTGCTCACTTCCGATTACGTCAGCGTTGCCGAATTCGACGGCGAAACTATCCTGAAAGTGGAACCAGAAGCCCTGACCATGCTGGCGCAGCAAGCCTTCCATGACGCTTCGTTCATGCTCCGCCCGGCACACCAGAAACAGGTTGCTGCTATTCTTCACGATCCAGAAGCCAGCGAAAACGACAAGTACGTGGCGCTGCAATTCTTAAGAAACTCAGAAATCGCCGCCAAAGGCGTGCTGCCAACCTGCCAGGATACTGGCACCGCGATCATCGTCGGTAAAAAAGGTCAGCGAGTTTGGACCGGCGGTGGCGATGAAGAAGCGCTGTCGAAAGGTGTCTATAACACTTATATCGAAGATAACCTGCGTTACTCACAAAACGCGCCGCTGGATATGTACAAAGAGGTCAACACCGGCACGAACCTGCCTGCACAAATCGACCTGTACGCGGTAGATGGCGACGAATACAAATTCCTCTGCGTTGCGAAAGGCGGTGGTTCTGCCAACAAAACGTATCTCTACCAGGAAACCAAAGCTCTGCTGACTCCCGGCAAACTGAAAAACTTCCTCGTTGAGAAAATGCGTACCCTCGGTACTGCAG
>ERZ1034915.1803-NODE-1803-length-11126-cov-8.538795_pt1 | contig 11126 bp, 8 predicted proteins | sample MGYA00520592_ERZ1034915 | MGnify/ENA primary metagenome ERZ1034915 (study PRJEB33766, sample SAMN09781787) | gut metagenome | biome: gut microbiome | host: Homo sapiens | place: Madagascar | study: EMG produced TPA metagenomics assembly of the PRJNA485056 data... | reverse complement strand
GTTTTACCTTCCTTGAATTGCTTCCATTGATGGAGTAATTTCGCTTGGTATTTTTTTACTATCTCAATCACTTCTTTGACTTGTTTGTCTGTTAAGTCACCTTGTTTTGCCAATTCAACATTTGGCTCTAGCCAAATTTTACAAAGTTCTTCTGTTCCTCGTTTACCTACATGAACATGAGCTCTGTTTTCATGGAAGTCTGTATTGTAAAACAGAAAGTTCCATATTATTTTGGCTGTTATATAAAGAAGTACTTTAGGCATAATCTAATGTTTTCTTTATTGTTTAAACTTATTCTTTGCAAAGATACAAAGTTTTAGTGAAACAATGGCATTTTTTCCGATTTATTTCTCTTAAAAAACTCAAATCTATTAAACTGCTTATAAAATAGGCGTTTCTGATACTTGTTTCCTTTTTCTTAATTACTGAGCCCACTTGAAAAAGTCCCGAATCATAGTTTGTCTTTGTAACTTATTGACAATCAATGGCACGTTTTCGTAAAAATGACTTTTTCAAGTGGACTCAAAGCATAATATAATAAGGTGGAGCCTTTCATCTTCTCTTTAAACTTCGAAAAATGGGGATTTCCTAATTAATGGGGATTCCCCATTTCTTTTTTTCTTATTACCTTTGCACCCGATTTCAGAATGATAACGGAAAAGATAACGGAAAAATAATAAAAACAGGATATTATGAATCGAATCGTAATGATGGCGATGGCGGGTTGCGGCATCGTCTTGCCCGTATCGGCTGATGCAGCAACTGTAGCTCATGCGGGCGATGCTGCAACTGCGGCTGCTAAGGCCGATGCAGCCCCAACTGCTGCCCATGCCGAAAATACAACCCTGTCGGATAGCAGCAAGGTATTTGATATTGACGAAGTGGTGGTCGTTTCACAACCCAAGGAGGTGATGCGACTCCGCCAGCAGGCACTCAGCAGCACTTCTATGAGCAGCTCGCTGATGAAGAAAATGGGAGCCTCTGATTTGAGAGACCTTTCACTTTTTGTTCCTAATTTCGTGATGCCGAATTACGGCAGCCGACTCTCTTCTTCGGTTTACGTAAGAGGAATCGGCAGCCGCGTTAACAGTCCTGCCATCGGACTCTATCTCGATGGAATCCCCGTGATGAGCAAGTCGGCTTTCAATCTCCACAACTACCAGTTGAGTAGGGTGGATGTGCTCCGTGGCCCTCAGGGAACTCTCTACGGCCAGAATACGGAGGGCGGATTGGTAAAAATGTATTCCCACAATCCCTTTGATTATCAAGGCTCTGAGGTAAAGCTCAGCTACGGCAGCAAGTATTATCGCAACGTAGAGGCAGCCCATTATCATAAGTTCAATAATCATCTCGCCCTTTCTCTTGCCGGCTTCTACGAGGGAGAAAAAGGTTTTTTCAGAAATACCTTTACGGGCGAACGTTCCGACCAATACGATGAGGCTGGCGGCAAACTGCAGCTCAAGGCTCGCTTCAATTCGGGCTGGAAGATGGATGTGCTTGCCAATTACCAATACGTAGACCAGAATGGATTTCCTTATGGCAAGCTGAACCTGGAAACCGGAAAGGCTGATCTTCCTGCCTCTACCTTCCCAGGCACCTATAGAAGAAACAATCTCATCTCGGGCTTCAAACTGGGCTATTCGGGCAGAGGCTTCGACTTCTCTTCCGTCACCAGCTACCAGTATCTGAAAGACCGCATGCTCATGGATCAGGATTATCTCTCAGCCCCTTACATGCGAATCCTGCAGGAGCAGCTTCAGAACTCCTTCACCCAGGAACTCTCCTTCAAGAGCAATCGTGCCGTGGGCGGATTCTGGAATTGGGCCGTGGGCGGCTTCTTCTCCCGTCAATGGCTGAAGACCAATGGTCCCGTGTTCTTCGATGAGGCGATGACCACGCCGATAGGCAACGGCATTCAGCAGCAGATGTATTCCGCCATCCATGCTTTGATGGTGAAGACGATGATGGATAAGGGAATGCCCGAGGCTGCGGCTAATGCTGCTGCTGCGGCTGCGATAGAGAAGGCGGGCGGCATCAGCATGGCGGTGAGCATGGGCGCTCCGGGCGTTTACCATACGCCGCAAACCAACCTGGGCTTCTATCACGAGAGCAATTTCAACCTCACCTCCAGGCTGATGGCTACGCTCGGCATCCGCTACGACCTGATGCACACCAGCATCCATTATCAGTCGTCTGCCTTCATGGCGATGACGGCAAACATGATGGGGCAGAAGGCCACCTTTACCCTGAAGAGTGCCCTGGATGGAAAGGCGAAAGATGATTACAGTCAGCTCTTGCCAAAGATAGGAATCACCTACCAGCTCGACGACCAGCAGAGCAATCTCTACGCCACCGTGAGCAAGGGCTATCGTGCCGGAGGATACAATATCCAGATGTTCAGCGACATTCTGCAAACCGAACTGAATGCCCACCGCCAGCAGGCGATGCGTGGCGATTACGACGTGCCTCATACGCCGGAAGATTATGAAAAGGTGAACCAGACGATTTCGTACAAGCCCGAAGTTTCCTGGAACTACGAGGTGGGAGCCCATCTCAATCTCTTCGACCATGCGCTCCATTTCGACCTGGGTGCCTTCTACATGAAGGTGAAGAACCAGCAGCTCTCCGTGATGGCTGGCAACTATGGTTTTGGAAGAATGATGGTGAATGCCGGAAAGAGCCACAGCTGCGGCATCGAGGCTGCCCTGCGTGGCCAGCTTGCCAACGGCAAGCTCGACTGGATACTGAATTATGGTTACACCCGAGCCGAGTTTGACGAATACACGGATAGAGAAGGAGATAAGGCCGTGAGCTACCAGGATAAGAAGGTGCCTTACGTGCCGGAGCACACTCTCTCGGCGATGGCGGATTATCGCCTGCAGTTTGATTCCAGTCTCTTGCGCAGCATGGTTCTGGGTGTCAACGTCAACATGCAGGGCAAGATTTATTGGGATAACGCCAACAGTTATGGTCAGGATATTTATGCCGTGTTGGGTGCGCACATGGCCTTCGATTTGGGCAAGGTGCAGTTGAATCTGTGGGGCAAGAACCTTACGGACACCAATTACAACACCTTTGCCGTGGATAATGCGGCTACGGGCAAGCGTGAATACTTTGCCCAGCGTGGCAACCCATTCCAATGCGGCGTGGATGTAAGTTTCCGCTTTTAATGCTTACTGATAAATAAGCTTTTAATGTTTACAGATAAATAAAAAAGGCTCATCGGCATTTTCTCCGATGAGCCTTTTCTGCATTTCCTATTGATTCATAATACTATTCAGCAACTCCTGGCAGGCATCTTCGAGCAGCGTGATGACGAGTTCAAAGTCGCTGTAGTCGCCGTAGTAAGGGTCGGGAACGGTGGTGTATTCACGATGATTCGTCAGAAAATCGGCCATGCGAACCACCTTATCCTTATCCGCCTGGCTGGAAGCCATTGAGGTGATGGCACGATAGTTTTCGTTGTCCATCACCACGATGGTTTCAAATTTCTTGAAGTCTGATTTCTGAAATTGGCGGGCGTGACTGTTGAAATTGTAGCCATGCTCAGCTCCGCATTTTCTCATGCGGCTATCAGGCAGCTGACCCACGTGCCAGTTGCCTATTCCCGCAGAATCAATTTCAAACTCATCCTGCAGTCCTGCCTTCTCCACCAGGCTCTTCATGATGCCCTCGCCTGCAGGCGAACGGCAGATGTTGCCCAGGCAAATGAATAATACCGTATGTTTACCTTTCTTTGTCATGATTTAAAAATCTAATATTTATTGTTTTGTTTGCAAAGTTAGTATAATAATCTTTATTAAGCAAGATTTTTCCATTCTTTTTTATTTCCTTTTAAAAAAAAGAAAGGGCAAAAAAAATCCCGATAAAGAACAGGAATCTGTCTCTATCGGGAAAAAGGGGGAGTATTACTAATAAAAAAATTAGTCAATTTCCTCATCAGCCTCGTAACCGCCCATCTCGCGGATGGCGTTCTTCAGCATCGTGTACTGCTGGTAGAGGTTGTTCACAGCCTCCTCGCCCTTGGTGTAGTCGTGCATTGGCGCCTTGAGGAAGAAGCTCAGGAAGCGCTGGGTGCCGTAACGGCCAGCACGGGCTGCAAGGTCGCTCAGCAGAGTGAGGTCGAGCAGCAATGGAGCAGCAAGGATTGAGTCGCGGCAGAGGAAGTTAATCTTGATCTGCATAGGATAACCCATCCATCCGAAGATGTCGATGTTGTCCCAACCCTCTTTGTTATCGTTGCGTGGTGGATAGTAGTTGATGCGAACCTTGTGGTAATACTGGGTGTCCTCAGCGTTGCCGTGGCCATAGAGGTCTGGCTGGTCCTCTGGCTTCAGGATAGTCTCCAAGGTAGAGAGCTTGCTCACCTCCTTGGTGTGGAAGTTGGCTGGCTCATCGAGAACGAGACCGTCGCGGTTGCCCAGAATGTTGGTTGAAAACCATCCGTTCAAGCCCAGGCAGCGGGTGCCGATGATAGGAGCGAAACCGCTCTTCACCAGAGTCTGACCCGTCTTGAAATCCTTGCCTGCGATAGGCATCTTGGTCTTCTCTGCGAGTTCCCACATGGCAGGAATGTCAACTGTGGTGTTAGGCGCACCCATGATGAAAGGAGCACCCTCGGTAAGGGCAGCGTAGGCGTAGCACATGGATGGAGCGATGTGCTGGCGGTCGTCAGCCTTCATCGCAGCCTCGAGAGCAGCCAGAGAGCCGTGAATTTCCATATCCACCGGTACGTAGATTTCTGTAGATGCAGCCCATGCTACCACGATGCGAGAGCAGCCGTTCTTCTCCTTGAATTCGCGGATGTCCTGGCGCAGCGCCTCTACCATCTCCCAGCGGGTCTTGCAGTCCTTCACGTTGTCGCCGTCCAGGCGCTTGGCGTAGTTCTTGTCGAAGGCAGCCTTCATAGGCACCACCTTCTCCAGTTCCTCGCGCACAGGGTTGATGTCCTTCTCCTTCAGAACCTCGGCATACATGGCAGCCTGGTAAGCATTCTGCGGATAAACATCCCAAGTGCCGAAGACAATATCGTTGAGGTCGGCGATAGGCACGATGTCCTTGTAGTGCAGATACTTCTTGTCTGCACCCTTGCCCACGCGAATCTTATCGTATTGAGTCATTGAACCTACTGGCTTTGCAAGTCCCTTGCGAGCCATGAAAACACCTGTCATGAATGTGGTAGCTACGGCTCCACAACCTACGACCATGATACCCAGCTTACCTTCAGCTGGCTTTACATTGTTTTGTTCCATTACTAACAGTTATTAAACAGTTATTTAAGTCTTCTAAACTTTTTTTGAATTGATTGATTGATTGAATTGTTCCATCGGATAAGGTGGAAGAGTGCCTTCCCCGATAGCCGAATGTCGCTTTTCTGATTGCAAAGATAATGAAAACTGATGGATAAAGTGTAGTTTTTGATGAAATTCTTCATGAAATTTAGAAATATTAGCATTGGATTCGAGATTATTAGCATTGGAATGGTAAAAATGGCAATAATTTGAAGGAAAAGGGGATTGATTTTGTGACAAAATGTAGGAAGATGTTTTTTTTCTTGAATATTTTCTCGTTTTTCTATTTTTTGCCGTATCTTTGCAGGTAAGAAGATTTAGAGTTAATCATAAAATAGAAAACAGAATATAGAATTAAATAAGAAAATAGAAAATAATAAAATAGTAATTATGATAGACCGCTGTTACATCGAAATAACCAATACCTGCAATCTGAATTGCGATTTCTGCCCCAAGCATCATCGCAAGAAGAGGCAGTTGAGTGCAGAGGAGTTCAATCTCATCACGGATAAGGTGAGGGGCAAGGTGTGCTTCCTCTATTTCCATCTGATGGGCGAGCCGCTGCTCCATCCGCTGCTGCCGCAGTTCGTGAGGATGGCTAACGAAAAGGGATTCAAGACGGTGCTCACATCCAATGGAACCCTGCTCCATCGATGCCTGCCGCTGCTCGATGCCCTGCCCCATAAAATCCAGCTCTCGCTGCATTCGCACGAAAGTAATGCCCGGGGCGAACTGGCAAGCTACATGCAGGAGGTGATGGATTTCTCCATGCAGGCAGCCGAAAAGGGCACCTGCATGGTGCTCCGACTCTGGAACCAGGGCGGAAGAGACCTGGAAAACGAGGAGGTGATGAAGCTCATAGAGCAATACGTGCCGAAACCCTGGAAGGAACGCCCCGACGGATTCCGCCTCGCTGACCATCTCTATCTGGAATTCGACCGGAAATTCGAATGGCCTACGTCAGGGGAGAAATCTGAGGAGCAATCTGAAGGAAAATCTGAGGAGCAATCTTCTTCTGATTCCCAAAAAGAAAAGAAGCAGCTTTTCTGCAAGGCCCTCATCAAGCAGATAGGAGTCCTATCCGACGGAAGCCTCGTGCCCTGCTGCCTCGACCACGATGGCGATGTGGTGCTGGGCAATCTTCTGCATCAATCTCTCGAAGAAATTCTCGCTTCGCCCCGGGCGCAGGCGCTGATAGAAGGATTCAAGCATCACACGGCATCCGAAAAGCTCTGCCAGAACTGCGAATCTGCCCTGGCTGGCAACAGCTTCAGGGGAAAAGCCAGAAGCTCGGAAAAATAAAAAATAGTAATATATAAATCTTAAAAAAATATAGCATGACAATAACCCTTATCATATTAGTTATCACGGTTGCCATGTTTATATGGGGCAGGGTGAGGGCCGACATCGTGGCGCTCACAGCCCTGGCAGCCCTCCTGGTGCTCGGAATCCTTACCCCCGCCGAAGCCCTGGCTGGCTTCTCCTCGCCCATCGTCATCATGATGATAGGACTCTTCGTGGTGGGAGGAGCCATCATGCAGACGGGCCTGGCCAAGCTCACGGGCAATAAGCTCATGGCACTCTCGCGAGGCAACGAAACCATCACCTTCCTCCTCGTGATGCTCGTTACATCCTTCATCGGAGCCTTCGTCAGCAACACCGGAACCGTGGCCCTCATGATGCCCATCATCATGAGCATCGCAGCCGGATCGGGCATGCAGTCGTCGCGATTCCTCATGCCCCTCGCCTTCGCCGGAAGCCTGGGCGGAATGCTCACTCTCATCGGTACGCCGCCCAACCTGGTCATCGACGAGGTGCTCACCGAAGCCGGCTATCAGCCGCTCGCCTTCTTCAGCTTCTTCCCCGTGGGCATCATCGTCATCGCCATCGGCATCATCGTGCTCATGCCCCTGAGCAAAATCTTCCTCAGCAAAAGCCAGGGAAACAAGAAAAAGAAAAACGCCAAGTCGCTCGACGACCTGGTGGATGAATATCGGCTGCTCGACAATCTGCATCGATTCATCGTGCCCAGCAGCCGCACCTCCGCCGCCCGCGATGAAAACGGTAACCAGCTTGACATCGTGGGAAAGACCCTGAAGGAACTCAGCATCCAGAAGAAATACGGCGTGAGCATCATCGAGATAAGAAACGAAAAGAAATCGCGACTCGGGCTGGTGAAGGACGTGAACCAGAACATGGCGAAGAGCAGCAGCACCATCCAGGTGCACGACACCTTATATATAATAGGTGACGAGCAGAAGATGCAGCACTTTGCCCAGGACTACGGACTCCGGAAGATGAAGGACGTGAAGATTGATTTCTACGACCTGGGATTGACCGAGATAGTTGTGATGCCAACCTCCAATTTTGTTGGATTGCGCATAGGCGAGGCCAACCTGCGCAAGCGATTCGGCATCAACGTGCTGGGCGTGAAGCGAGGCTCATCATCCTCTTCTTCTTCTGAGGGTGGCAGAGGCGGCAGCGAATACATCACGGATAATCTGATAGCCGCCAAACTGCACGTGGGCGACATGTTGCTGGTGCAGGGCGAATGGACCAACCTGGCGCATCTCACCGCCGACACCACCAACTGGGTTGTCTTGGATCAGCCCGAGAAGACTGCCGACAAGGTTTTGCTGGATTACAAGGCACCCGTGGCAGCAGCCATCATGCTCCTGATGATAGCCATGATGGTGTTCGATTTCATCCCCGTGGCTCCAGTAACGGCAGTAATCATAGCCGGACTGCTCACCGTGTTTGCCGGCTGTTTCCGCAACGTGGAGGCGGCATACAAGACCATCAACTGGGAGAGCATCGTGCTGATAGCTGCCATGATGCCGATGTCTACGGCACTGGAGAAGACGGGAGCCTCGGCTTTGGTATCTCAGGGGCTGGTAGACAGTCTCGGGGCGATGGGTCCTACGGCTCTGCTTGCCGGCATCTACTTCACCACCTCGCTGATGACGATGTTTATCAGCAACACCGCCACCGCCGTATTGATGGCACCGATAGCCCTGGTGGCAGCGCAGCAGGTGGGCGTGAGTCCATACTCCTTCCTCTTTGCCGTGACTCTGGGTGCCAGCATGTGCTTCGCCTCGCCGTTCTCCACCCCGCCTAATGCGCTGGTGATGAAGGCCGGCGGCTACACGTTTATGGATTACGTGAAAGTGGGATTGCCGCTGCAGATCATCATCGGCGTGGTCATGACGTTTGTCCTGCCGCTGCTGTTTGAATATTAGGGACAGAATAAAAAAAGAGATGCTACATGGTGCATGATGAATGCTTGCCATGTGGCATCTCTAATTTTTATGCTAGATGGTTACGTCTGCAGAATCGCCGTCGCTTCCGCCGGTGTCAGTCTTGCCCTGGTCGGTATTGCCGCTTCCCGGGTTTCCGGTTCCGCCGCCTGGATTGTCACCGCCGCCCTGGGCATTTCCGCCGCCTGGATTGTTACCGCCGCTTGGAGAATTGTCAGGCTCCTCCACATCGCCCTTGTCTCCGGAAGTAACCTTCTTGATTACATTTCCGTCTTTGTCGTAGCAAGTGATTTGGATAGCGGTGCGCTGCAGTTCGTCCTTGATATCCACGTTAGGAGTGAAGATCACGCGTCGGGCGGTAATGAGCCCGCTAGCCACCTCCGTCACGGTTTCCACGCTCTTGGCTCTCACGCCGAATCTCATGGTTCCCAAACCAGGAATAGCTACGGAGTGGCCTTCGGTGGCCCACGCCTTGATCACCTCGCCAGCCGCGTCCCAGCACGCCTGCATCACTCCACGGCTCACACCACTACGGAGAGCCGCCTCCTTAATCACCTTGCTCTCAGAGAGCTTACTGTAAAGTTCGGTGCCGAGCACGAAACGATACTTACCTTTCAACTCACCCACCTGGATGAGGGTTTCCTTTGCCTTCAGATTAATTGCCATAATACCTAGAATTTTAAATTGTTAATACTTTGTAAGCTATAAACGATAAACTTTTAACTCTAAACTATCTAATGGTGATAGTAGGCACGAAGTGCGAAGAGTCGGCCCTTGTCGAGATATTGTTCTCCTGCTGCTGCCGCTGGTTCTTCCCAATCACGAGCCCCGCCGTGCACGAGCTGGTGAGGAAGGTGGCGATGGCAGAGCATACGGCCACGATGAGATACTTGATGAATGCCTTCATGTTCTCTTTCATAAGCAATACGATTTTAAATTGTTAATACTAGCAATCCGGTCTTTCCCCCAGAAGCCATTTTTCATTTTTCCAACTGGAGAAATATTTTTCTCCAACTAGGAAAGTGATTTTCCAGCGCTTTCTGAATCACGATGCAAAGATACGAAAACAGCCACCATCAGTTGTGCGATGGTGGCTGATGCCGTGCGATGGCGGCACATTTTAAGCTAATAACTCCAAACTATCAACTCTAAACTATTAACTTTAAACTCTCAACCCTATCCCGGTTCCCCCAGATACTCCACGATAGCCTTCACCTGCTTGGGCGAAAACGATTTGCTAGTCTTTGTGTATCCCATCAACTGCAGCTCCTCCCATAGCGGGGTGCAGCGGCGAATCCAGACCATCAGATGGTTGACAGCTGTGCGAGGGTAACTCTCGGGAAAGTACATCAAGGCAAGTTCCTTCTTGGTGTACGTACGAATCTTGAAATCTTCTATCATCATAATCCTTCATTTTTACATTAAAAACTAATAAATACTATTTCTTCTCTTTCAGATAGTACTCGCTGAAATCCTTGCACTCCGGCGGCAACTGGTGGTGCACCAGCTGGGGCAGAATCTCCTTGAGCTGCAGAAATAGGCTTTCGCCCGGCGTATCCCTGTCGGGAAACATGTGCCACTCCGTGTGGAGCTTTTCTCCTATTTCCGCCAGCCATTTCTTATCTTCCGGCTTCAGCAGCGTAGCAGAAGGAATGGCTATCGCCTTGTGCCCGGCAGAGAGCATCGCCCAGCAGTCGCTGCTTCCCTCCGTAATGAAAAGCCTCTCGCCCGGCTTCAGCATCTTCACCACAGGAAGATTATAGATGCTGCATCGGGCACCATAAGGGAAGCGGAAGCGGGGAGCCGTCGGCTCCGTCTGATGTGAACCTTCCACCCCGTGTGAAGGAGCATCTGTGTCATCTGTGAAACCTGTGTCATCTGTGAAACCTGTATCATCTGTGTCATCTGTGAAATCTGTGGGCGATTTGTCAGCAGCAAGCCCCTTCGCCTCCGTGGGCATCTTCTTGTAATCCAGATTTCTGTTTTGAATCCCTATCAGGTTCCCCTCCATGTCGAAGTAGGGAATCTGCAGCCAGTTCACCCCCTTTCTATCCGTCCAGGAAGTCAATCTGCACCATCTCGCCACTCTCTCATCAATCCTTCTTTCCTCGAAAAGGAATCTCCTGGCCGCCCCGTTGAGCCAGGGATGCTCAAAGAATCTCGCATACTTCCCGGCATCGAAGGAGGAGGATAGTGATGCCTTCGGAGATGCCTTCGAAGAAGTTTCGGAAGAATCTTCCGAAGAAGTTTCCGAAGATGCTTTCGATGAGGAAGAGGATAGAGAGATGGGTGAAGAAGAAACCACCTTCGGATGCGAATCTTCCAGATAAACCCCATTCACTTCCGCCAGCCATCGGCAGGCCGAGAGGAAATCCTTCCCCAGGTATTTCATCACCAGGTCGATGGTGCCTACGGAATCCCCCATGCAAACATAGCAGCGGCAGCTGTTCCTCCTCGTATTGAACGAGAGGCTGGCATGGTGGTCGTCGTGAAAGGGGCAGAGCGCCTTGTGCCGCTTCACCACCATCCCCAGCTGCTCGGCGACCCCCTCTATCGGCAGGTCGCGCAACTTTTGAAT
>ERZ1034915.1795-NODE-1795-length-11154-cov-31.120191_pt1 | contig 11154 bp, 8 predicted proteins | sample MGYA00520592_ERZ1034915 | MGnify/ENA primary metagenome ERZ1034915 (study PRJEB33766, sample SAMN09781787) | gut metagenome | biome: gut microbiome | host: Homo sapiens | place: Madagascar | study: EMG produced TPA metagenomics assembly of the PRJNA485056 data... | reverse complement strand
AATATTCCTCTGGAATGACGACGAATATTAAAAGTCGATGATAGGGCTGTTCTCTTACCAGGGGGCAGCCTTTTTCATCTTTCTGACGTCTCTCTTCCGACTATACCTTATTAATATATAATAATCCCGGCGATTTATAATATTTCGCCCGCTTTTACGTTATTACATTGTGTTAAGACGAATCATCATATTAGTTTTTTTGCTGACAGGAGTGCTCGTTTCCAGAGCACAGTATGATCCTTCCTTCAGTCATTATTTCGACATGGAACCATCCTACAATCCTGCGGCAGTGGGTAAGCAGGCAAAGCTCAACGTAACGGCTGCTTACGCATTGGATATGGCCGGATTCGAACATAATCCTAGAACCATGTATCTGGCAGCCGACCTGCCTTTCTATGCGCTGAAGAATTATCACGGCGTGGGTGCTACGATGATGAACGACCAGATAGGACTCTTCACCCATCAGCGACTCAACCTGCAGTATGCCTACAAGACCAAACTCTTCGGAGGAACGATGAGCGTGGGCCTGCAAGCCGGATTCCTCAGCGAGAGTTTCGACGGCAGCAAAGTGGATGCTGGAGAATCGGGCGACCCTGCACTCGCCACATCTGAAGTGAAGGGTAGCGGATTTGATGCGGGAGCCGGACTCTACTATCTGCATGGCAACTGGTATGTGGGACTTTCCGCACAGCATCTTACCTCTCCAACCATCGAGCTGGGAGAAACCAATGAGCTTAAGATTGACGCAACGTATTATTTGACTGGCGGATACAATATTAAGCTCCGAAATCCGTTTTTAACTATAAAGTCGTCTGCCCTCGTGAAGTATGACGGAACGGCATGGCGAGGCGACGTTACCGGGCGATTGGTTTACCAATACGACAAGCGTCTGCTCTATGGCGGCTTGACCTACAGTCCTGACAATTCCGTAACTTTCCTGGTGGGCGGTTCCTTCCATGGCGTCATTCTGGGTTACAGTTATGAATGGTACACCTCGAAGCTGAGCTTTGGCAACGGAAGCCATGAGCTTTACATCGGATACCAGATGGATCTGAACCTGGTGAAGAAAGGTAGAAACAAACATCAAAGTGTAAGAATACTCTAAGAAGAATATCAAGAATATGAACCGTAATATGAAGAAAAGTATAATGCTCCTCAGCTCGCTGGTGGCTCTCCTGACCCTCAGCGGTTGTTTCGGTGCCAAGTCTAGCTCGATGGCAGGCAGAGGCGGTGAGGTGGTTGGAGTTGGCGGAAGAAGTTTCGCCGAACCTGCCCCATACGGCATGGTGAAGGTGAACCGAGGATTCCTGAAGATGGGTCTGGAAACCCAGGATTCTTTGTGGGGACAGAAGACGCCTCGCAAGGATGTTTCCGTGGATGGCTTCTGGATGGATGATACGGAAATCACCAACTCAGAATACAAGCAGTTTATCGCCTACGTGCGCGATTCCATCCTCCGTACCCGTCTGGCTGACCCTGCCTATGGCGGCGACGAGACTTACATGATTACCGAGGATAAGAACGGCGACCCTGTAACTCCACAGATTAACTGGAAGAAGCAGTTGCCTAGAAAGCCAAACGAGGATGAGAAGAGAGCGATGGAAAGTCTCTATACTTCCAATCCTGTGACTGGCGAAAAGCTGATTGACTGGCGACAGCTGAACTACAAATACGAGATTTACGATTATACCGCTGCGGCACTCCGCAGAAACCGTCTGAACCCGCAGGAGCGCAACCTGAATACCGATGAGCAGGTGAATGCCAACGAGGTGGTGATGATTTCTAAGGATACTGCCTATGTGGATGATGAGGGACGAATCATCAGTGAAACCATCAACCGCCCGTTGAGCGGACCATGGGACTTCCTCAATACCTACATCGTGAATGTGTATCCAGACACCACCTGCTGGGTGAATGATTTCCGCAATTCAGACAACGAGGCTTACTTGAGAAGTTATTTCAGTAATCCGGCATACAATGATTATCCGGTGGTGGGCGTTACTTGGGAGCAGGCAAATGCTTTCTGCGCCTGGCGTACTGACTATCTGCTGAAAGGTCTGGGACCTGAAGCCCGATTCGTGCAGCGTTATCGCTTGCCTACTGAGGCAGAATGGGAGTATGCGGCAAGAGGCAAGAACCAGAACGAGTTCCCTTGGGAGAACCAGGACGTGAAGAACGGAGACGGATGCTTCTATGCCAACTTCAAGCCAGACCGCGGTAACTATACCAAGGACGGCAATCTGATAACCAGCAAGGTGGGCATCTACTCGCCAAACTCAAACGGACTTTATGATATGGCAGGTAACGTGGCAGAATGGACCAGTACCATCTATACCGAGGCTGGTGTGGATGCCATGAACGACCTGAACCCTGAGTTGAAATACAATGCAGCGAAGGAAGACCCTTACCGCTTGAAGAAGAAGAGCGTAAGAGGTGGGTCCTGGAAAGATCCGGAGTCGTTTATCCGTTCGGCATGGCGCTCCTGGGAATACCAGAACCAGCCACGTTCGTATATCGGATTCCGCTGTGTGCGCAGTCTTGCCACCACATCGAGTGCAAAACAGAAACCATCAAAGAACAAGAATAGGAGATAATAAAAATGGGCGAATATAGTAAGTTTAACATCGTATATCATCTGCAGAAATGGATGGACAGTGTGCCTGGACAGACCTTTCTGAACTATGCTTATAGCTGGGGTGCATCTATCGTTATCCTGGGTGCCCTCTTTAAGTTGACCCACTTGCCGGGAGCCAATTTCATGTTGTTTGCCGGTATGGGTACTGAGGCGTTCGTGTTCTTCCTTTCAGCCTTCGACCGTCCTTTTGACAAGACAGCCGATGGCAGAGATATTCCTACTCATGTTACTGAGGAGTACTTGGAGACTGGAAAGGTTACTTATGGGGAGACTGAAGAAGCAGCGGCATCTGCTGCCTCCGGTTCTGCAACTGTAGCTGGTTCATCTTCTGCTGCTTCTGTTTCAGGAACTCCTGTTTCTGGTGCTCAGACCATCATTATCGGCGGTGGAAGCTTTAGCGGAGGTGCTGGTGTATCTGCATCTTCTTCTTCTGTTCCTGGAAGCGAGAGCGAAGGCGCTGAGCAGATTGACGAGAGTGTTGCAGCGGCCGTAGCTCCAGGAGCAGGATTCTCGGAGAATGGTGAAGCCGTAGCCGGTGCCATTATGACTGGTGGTTCTGTGGCCGGTGGCTCTGTTGCAGGCGGTAATGCCGCTTGGGTAGCTGGTCAGCAGGGTGTTACCCCAGAGATGGCTGATGCACAGAACAATTATGTTGAGGAATTGAAGAAGCTTGTTGAAACCCTTGAAAAGGTGAATGAGCAGAGTACCCGTTTGACCCGTGACAGCGAGGAGATGGAGAACCTGAACCGTACGCTCACAGGTATCAGCAAGGTTTATGAGATGCAGTTGAAGGGTGCCAGTCAGCAGATTGGAACTATCGACCAGATTAACGAGCAGAGCCGCAAGATGGCCCAGCAGATTGAGCAGTTGAACAAGATTTACGCACGTATGATAGAGGCGATGACCGTAAACATGCGTGCTGCAGCTCCTCAGGTAAAGAGTGAAGAGTAAAGAAAAGTATTGAATTTAGCAAATTAATATAAATGGCTATAAAGAAAAGACCCGTTTCACCACGCCAGAAGATGATTAACCTGATGTACGTCGTCCTGATGGCTATGCTTGCGTTGAACGTCTCTACGGAGGTGCTCGACGGATTCTCTATTGTGGAAGACAGTCTGAATCGAACCACAGCCAACTCTTCCGCAGAGAACAATGCAATCTATAGTGACTTTGCCGATCAGATGAAGCAAAACCCTACCAAGGTGAGGGAATGGTTCGAGAAGGCTAAGCAGGTAAAGGACATGAGTGATGCGCTCTATAACTTTGCCCAGGAACTGAAGGTTGCTATCGTAAAAGAGGCTGACGGCAAGGATGGCGACGTGAGCAATATCAAGAACAAGGAAAACCTGGAGGCTGCCGGCATCGTGATGCTTGCACCGGGTACGGGCAAGGGAAAGAAACTCTATAGGGAGCTGAATCGCTACCGCGACCGCATCCTGGAACTGGTGACAGATGAGCATCAGAAGAAAATCATAGCCAGCAACTTCTCTACCCAGGTGCCTAAGGGCGAGAAATATCTGGGTAAGAACTGGCAGGAATACATGTTTGAGAACATGCCAGTGGCTGCTGCCGTGACCATACTCTCGAAGATTCAGAGCGATGTGCGCTATGCCGAGGGAGAGGTGCTGCACAACCTGGTAGCGAATATCGACATGAAGGATATCCGTGTGAACAAACTCGATGCCTTCGTGATTCCTGAGAAGACTACGCTTTATCCGGGCGAAAGATTCAATGCCAACATCGTGATGGCTGCCGTGGATACTACCCAGCAACCGGAAATCTACGTGAACGGCATGAGAGTGAACAGCGCCCGTGGACAGTATAGTTTCACGGCAGGTGGAGTGGGAGAACATCAGTTCTCTGGCTACATTCTGATGAACAATGCCAAGGGCGACGTGATGAAGCGCAACTTCATCCAGAAATATAGCGTGATTCCGGCACCTAATACGGCAACAGTGGCGGCAGACCTGATGAACGTGCTCTATGCAGGTTTTCAGAATCCTATCAGTATCAGTGTGCCGGGCGTGCCAGCCAATGCCATCTCTGCATCGATGACTGGCGGTTCGTTCGTATCGAAGGGCAACGGCCATTTCGTGGCAACCCCAGCGGCTGTGGGCAAGGATGTAACCATCCGTGTAACGGCACGCGACAAGGGGCAGACCCGCACGATGCCTCCATTCGTATTCCATGTAAGAAAGTTGCCAGATCCAACGGCTTACCTGGCATTGGGAACCACCCGCTTCCGTGGCGGCGGTCTGGCGAAGGCATCTCTGATGGGAGCTACAGGCATCCATGCAGCCATCGACGACGGATTGCTGGATATACCTTTCAAGGTGTTGAGTTTCGAGACCGTCTTCTTCGACAACATGGGTAACGCCATCCCATTGGCATCAGCAGGCTCCAACTTCTCCGACCGTCAGAGAAACGAATTCAGAAAGCTTTCTCGCAGTCGCCGTTTCTATATTTCGCATATCAAGGCTGTGGGGCCGGATGGTATCACGAGAAATCTGCCTACTGCGATGGAAGTAATCGTGAAATAAATTAGTAAAATTTCAAAGTTCAAAATAATGAAAAAGATATTGTTCATATTCATGCTCTTGGGAATGGTGCAGGGCATCGTGGCACAACCTCAGGCACGCCGTAAGCAGGCGGCAAAGGAGGCGGCTGCGAAGAAATCGAATGCCGGCAACATTACCACCCGTGCACAAATCTCTTTCCCTACTGCTGCTCCTATGGAGGAGGACGTGGTATGGAGAAGAGACATCTATCGTGAGCTGAGTCTTACCGATAATGCCAATGCCGGACTGTATTATCCTGTGGAGCCTATGGGCAACCAGATGAACCTCTTTACCAACATCTTCAGATTGATGATGACCGGTAAGGTGGCGGTGTTCCAATATCGTCTGGATGGTAACGAGAGTTTTACGGCAGCAGACAGGGTAGACCCGAAGTCTTTCCTGGACAACTATCATATCTATTATGAAAAGAAGGCAAACGGAAGAATCTCGCTCGACAACAGCGACATTCCTTCCAGAGAAGTGAAGGCATATTATATTAAGGAGTCAACCTATTTCGACCAGCGAACTTCCACCTTCCATACCAAGGTGTTGGCACTTTGTCCTATCATGACCCGTGATGATGACTTCGGTGATGGCGGAACCAAGTATCCGCTTTTCTGGGTGCGCTACGACGACCTGGCTCCATATCTTGCCAAGCAGCAGATAATGACCAGCAATCTGAACAATGCGGCGGTGATGAGTGTGGATGATTACTTTGTGAGAAATCAGTATAAAGGAAAAATCTACAAGACCAACAACATGTTGGGACAAACCTTGGCGCAGTATTGCCACTCCGATTCGGCTCTGGTAAAGGAGCAGAAGCGAATTGAGGGCGAACTGGCTACCTTTGAGAAGAATCTCTGGGGAAACCAGGAGAAGAAGGATTCGCTCGACAGTATTGCCAAGGCGGACAAGAACGTAAAGGGCAAGGTGAAGAAGGAGAAGAAGAGCAATCGCCGTGGCGGTTCATCTTCCAGCAAGCAGGCTAAGGTAAGGGAGAAGCGCAACAACAGCAGTTCTTCTTCTGCATCCAGCGGTTCGGCACGAGTAACCGTGCGCCGCCAGAGACATTAGAAAATGAATCACAACGTGTGTGATATGTGTGATAATAGAAAATAGAATTTTAATTTTAAAAGGTAGAAAAAATGAAGAAGATTTTATCTCTTGTATTTTTGGTAGCGGCAATGATGTTTGCTACTAGCGCTAACGCCCAGGTAAAGTTCGGTTTGAAGGGCGGTTTGAATGTGACAAGCATGTCGTTTAGCGAGGATGTATTCGATGCTTCCAACAAGACTGGTTTCTTTGTAGGTCCTATGGTTAAGTTCACTGTGCCTATCGTGGGCTTGAGCTTTGATGCTGCAGCCTTGTACGACCAGAAGGAGGCTGACGTTAAGTATGCCGATACTGATGGTGAACTGGGTAAAGTCAACGTGAAGCAGCAGTCTATCAACATCCCTGTGAACGTGCGTTATGGCTTCGGCTTGAGCAGTTTGGCAAATGCCTTTGTTTTTGCTGGTCCACAGTGGGGTATCAATGTAGGTGACAAGAACTTCAAGTGGAATGAGAAAAGCAGCTATTCTCTGAAGAAGTCAAACTTCAGCGTAAACGTAGGTGCTGGTGTTACCCTGTTGAGCCATCTTCAGATTTCAGCCAACTATAACATCGCTTGTGGCAAGTCGGCTGATGCCAGCCTTGTCAAGGCTGCCGAGGCACTTACCAATGCAGGCAAGGACAAGAGCCGCAACAACTCTTGGCAGATTGCCTTGGGTTACTGGTTCTAATGAGAAGTTAGACAGTACACTTCACAAGTTTATACATTAAAATATATAAAAGCAGGTACCCCTAGTTGGGTATCTGCTTTTTTTTTGCTATCTTTGCAGAACTTTAGAGTGTAAAAAGAAAAGGAGAACGTTATAACATGAGATACGTAGATGTGATATTGCCCCTTCCGCTCGACGGAACCTTTACCTATTCTATCCCCGAAGGGATGGAAGAGAAGGTTGTGCCCAACATGCGCGTGCTTGTTCCATTGGGCAAGAGCAAGAAGTATATCGCGATGGTTGTTGATGTGCATTCGGAAAAGCCGGAATTCACCTGCAAGCCCATCGAGGCGGTGCTCGACGAATATCCGTCGCTCCTTCCCCAGCAGATGCGTCTCTGGCAATGGATCAGCGAATACTACATGGCTCCCCTGGGCGATGTGTTTGGTGCTGCCATGCCATCGGGCATGAAATCTACGGAGAAATTCAAACCCAAGATGGAACTTTACGTGGAGCTGGCTAGCAGTTACCGCAATGAACAGGCTCTGCACGTGGCACTCAATATGGTGCAGCGTGCCCTGAAGCAATCGAAGACCTTAACCACCTTCCTTGCCCTTTCCCACTGGGACAGTCTGGAGGGTGATACGCCCAGGGAAGGCATCAAGAAGGTGACCAAGGAGGAACTGATGAACGAGGCACGATGCACGGCTACAGCCGTCAAGGCACTCATCGACCGGGGTATTCTCTTTACCTATGAACTGGAGGTGGGCAGACTGAACACTTCGGGCGAATCGCATTTCGAACTCATCAAACCGCTTTCCGAAGCCCAGCAGGATGCCTACAATCAGATACTCCTGAAGATGATGAATAAGAACGTGGTACTTCTGCATGGTGTGACTTCGAGTGGAAAGACTGAAATCTACATCCATCTTATCAGAAAAGCCATCGAGGAACATAAGCAGGTGCTTTATCTGCTGCCCGAAATCGCCCTCACCGTTCAGATTATGGAGCGACTGCACAAGGTGTTTGGCGACCGGCTCGGCATCTTCCATTCTAAATACAGTGATGCGGAGCGTGTGGAAATCTGGCAGAAGCAGCTTTCGGGTCATCCCTATGATGTAATCTTGGGAGCGAGAAGTGCCGTCTTCCTGCCTTTCCAGAAACTGGGACTCGTCATCATCGACGAGGAGCACGAGAACTCTTTCAAGCAGCAGGACCCATCGCCACGCTATCATGCCCGAAGCGCCGCCATCGTGCTTGCCAGCATGTATCCCGAGGCAAAGGTGCTGCTGGGAACGGCTACGCCTTCGATGGAGAGTTACTATAATGCGCAGCAGGGCAAGTATGGACTGGTGGAACTGAAGACTAGATTCAAGGACATCCAATTGCCGGAGATTCAGGTGGTGGATGTGAAGGACCTTCGCCATAGAAAGATGATGACGGGGGCTTATTCGCCACAGTTGCTGGCAGCGGTGAGGGAGGCGTTGAAGAATGGTGAGCAAGCCATTCTCTTCCAAAACCGAAGGGGATTTGCACCGATGATAGAGTGCAAGGTGTGCGGATGGGTTCCGAAATGCAAGAACTGTGATGTTTCGCTCACCCTGCATAAGAGCATCAACCTGTTGACCTGCCATTATTGCGGATTCACCTATCCCGTGCCTACGGTATGCCCTAACTGCGGTAGTACGGAACTGATGGGACGAGGTATCGGAACGGAACGCATTGAAGACCAGATAGCCGAGATTTTCCCTGAGGCACGTATCGCCCGCATGGATCTGGATACCACCCGTACGCGCAATGCCTACGAGCGACTGATCAGCGACTTCTCATCGGGAAAGACCAATCTTCTGATAGGTACGCAGATGATATCCAAAGGTCTCGACTTTGACAAAGTGAGGGTTGTGGGTATTCTGAATGCCGACTCGATGCTGAACTATCCTGACTTCAGAGCCTACGAGCATGCCTTCATGATGATGGCGCAGGTGAGCGGAAGAGCCGGAAGAAAGGGCAAGCGGGGACTCGTGATTCTGCAGACCAAGAATCCTACGCTTCCTGTCATCAGTCAGGTGGTGCACAATGATTACGAAGCCCTCTTCAAGGGCATCCTGGAAGAGAGAAGAATGTTTCATTATCCACCGTTCTTCCATCTTATCAACGTGTTCCTGAAACATAAGAACGAGAAGGTTTGCCAGCAGGCAAGTCTGGAACTCGGCAAGACGCTGAGAAGCTGGTTTGGCGAAAGAGTGCTCGGACCGGATAAGCCGGCTGTGGCACGTGTAAAGACAATGAATATCCGCAAGATTGTCATCAAGCTGGAGAATGGTATCAACCAGAAGAAGGTGCGCGAATATCTGAAGTATGCCCAGCAGATGATGGCAAAAGATCCGAGGTATGGAGCTTTGCAGATATATTATGATGTGGATCCGCAATAATCAGACAGACGATTGCTGCTACAAAATAAAAAAATGGCTATCCCAATCGAAGGAAAGGGATAGCCTTTTTTGCATGTTTGTAGTTATGAATTGATCTATTATGTTTAGGAAACATAAGTCTAATTCTACTTTTTTCAACCTCTTCTTTAGAAGTTGATATCGAGACCCACCGCAAACACGTTGTTGTTACGGGTGTAGTCAGAGGTGTAGTTGATGCTCTTGTCTGCACTGAGCTGAACATTCTCTGAGGTCTTCTTATGCTGATAGAATGTGTGGAAGTAAGCCACGTTCAAATCCATCTTCTTGTTGATGTGGTAAACACCACCGACGGCAGCAGAGTTAGAACCAACAACGAATGACTTGTCATCCATATACTCATCGCTCAAGCCATAGTTGGTGTTCTGCCAACCTGTACTCAAGGTAATCTTCTTGTTGACATCCACCTCAACACCTGCGTTGTACTCCAAGGTACCACGGTCCAATTTCTCCTGACGATTGTTGTATGATGTAGCGTGCTTGTCATCAAACCAGTGGAAACCAACGTTTACGCGTACGGCATTTACAGGGCTGTAACCTACACCGAGTGCCAGGTAAGCAGGAATATCGCCTGCAATCTTCTTACCATCCTCGTATTCACCGATAGCCTTTTCAAGCTTGGCATCGAACTGAGTCTTCAACTGTCCCATGGCTCCCTGAATAACTGGGTTGCCGATGATGGCATTTGCAGCAGCCTCTGGTACGCCACCTGCAATGTAAGCATTGCGGAGGTTGTCTGGAAGGTTACCGATACTTGGAACCTGGTTTACTGACTTGTTCTTCAGGCGGATACGAGTCTTGAACTCATACTTGGCAGCGAAGTTCCACTTGCCAGTCTTGAAATCCACGCCGATGATAGGAGTGAAGCCCACACCGCTCTGGTCACAGCTCAACTCGATGTTAGCTGCTGTTTCCTTGGTAGGGTCGAGTACCATATAGAGAGGCATTGCGCCAACCTTGATGTTCTCTACATATCCATAATAGTTGGTAGAAGCATAGACACCACGTACGCCTGCGAATGCACTGAAGTTGTCGCTGAACTTATAAGCGGCACCCAGAGAGAGACCATAGTAGTACTGGCGACCGTGCATATAACTGTTGTAGCTATACTTGCCTTCCTTACCGAAACTCTTGTCGCTAGTGAAAACAGCTGGTACACCATACTGTGCTGCAACCTGGTCTACAGCACCAGCCAACTGGCAAGCTGCCAAAGCTGTCTCAGCTACAATCTTCTCGAAAGAGCCCAGTCCATCGTCGAAAGTACACTTTCCACCGCCACCAGTGAGGGCGAAACCTGCCTGGAGTGACCATCTGCCTTTATTATAAGCATACTGGAAAGAAGGGATAACAGGTGCAAACGCCTTACCCTTGAACTCGCGTGGAGTAGTAGGATTGTTCACATTGTTAGTGAACAATGGATAATCATTTTCAATGCTACGTGTCTGGTAAGCCAACTGCCAGTTGATGGCAAGATGCTTTCCTTCACCCATGAATACAACGCCGGCAGGATTGTAGTAAACGCCGTCAATACCGATAGAAGCCTCACGGCTCATCATTCTGTTGAATGCAACATGCTGGTTGGTGTTAGTGAGCAAACCACCTGCAAAAGAAGGTGCTGCACAAGCCATCGCAATGGCTAAACTAACTAATTTTACTTTCTTCATTTTAATAATATTAAATAAAAACGTCCGCAAAGGTAATTATAATGTTTAATAGAGAAATAGAACATTATA
>ERZ1034915.1793-NODE-1793-length-11165-cov-45.043834_pt1 | contig 11165 bp, 15 predicted proteins | sample MGYA00520592_ERZ1034915 | MGnify/ENA primary metagenome ERZ1034915 (study PRJEB33766, sample SAMN09781787) | gut metagenome | biome: gut microbiome | host: Homo sapiens | place: Madagascar | study: EMG produced TPA metagenomics assembly of the PRJNA485056 data... | reverse complement strand
TAATGCTACAACAATGCCTGCCTCTTCTTATTTCTCCGGAGATCCGAAAACCCCAGTTCCGGATCCGCAGATCCTTCGCTGCCGCCCGCCGGCCCGCTTTCACATGATGTGGTATCCAGCTCTGCTGACATGACACTGTATGTTGTGTTTCTTCCCGTGTTCCCGAGCCAGTCATCAGCGACAGAAAAGATCGCTTTGCTTATTCACTGATCGTGATTCATTTCCGGGAAATCTTGGATCCGATAAAAATCGGATCATGGAAAAACAGTCATCCTGTAATTTAGCATGGTTACTACATTTCCGGATATTATTGCCATGATCACTTTTTATGTTGGTTATTGATGTGAGTGTTAATAATAGCCTGATAACAATATTCTGTTGCCGGAGGCATGCTATAGCGTAATACTGGTGTATACTTAATTGTGTGCAGAGAGTATGTAAGATGAGGTGCATTATGAAGCAGCGCATTACAGTCACCGTCGACAGTGACAGCTATCAGTTGCTCAAGGCATATGATGTCAATATCTCCGGTCTGGTAAGCACCACCATGCAGAATGAAGCCCGTCGTCTGCGTGCCGAACGCTGGAAAGCAGAAAATCAGGAAGGGATGGCTGAGGTCGCCCGGTTTATTGAAATGAACGGCTCTTTTGCCGATGAGAACAGGGACTGGTGAAATGCAGTTTAAGGTTTACACCTATAAAAGAGAGAGTCGTTATCGTCTGTTTGTGGATGTCCAGAGTGACATTATTGACACGCCCGGGCGACGGATGGTGATCCCCCTGGCCAGTGCACGTCTGTTGTCAGATAAGGTCTCCCGTGAGCTTTACCCGGTGGTGCATGTCGGGGATGAAAGCTGGCGCATGATGACCACCGATATGGCCAGTGTGCCGGTCTCCGTTATCGGGGAAGAAGTGGCCGATCTCAGCCACCGCGAAAATGACATCAAAAACGCCATTAACCTGATGTTCTGGGGAATATAAATGTCAGGCTCCGTTATACACAGCCAGTCTGCAGCCATGTGAAGTGGTCAACAAAAACTGGCCACCGCGTTAGAGTTTTTCCAGTATCGATTTTCCGATTCGTTTGGGGGTAACCCACCATTATATTCGTGCGGTCTTAGTGCGCTGTAATATCCAACGATATAGTCCGTTATGGCGTGAGCTGCCTCGCTGAAGCTTACGTAACCCACCACCGGCATCCATTCGTTCTTCAGACTCCTGAAGAAGCGTTCCATTGGGCTGTTATCCCAGCAGTTTCCGCGCCGGCTCATACTCTGCGTGATCTGGTATCGCCACAATAACTGCCGGAACTGCCTGCTCGTATAATGACTACCCTGATCGCTGTGGAACATCACCCCGCCGGGCTTACCACGGGTTTCCCATGCCATTTCCAGCGCTTTCATGGTGAGCCTGCTGTCCGGCGAGAACGACATGGCCCAGCCCACTGGTTTTCTTGCGAACAGGTCGAGAACAACGGCGAGGTACGCCCAGCGCTTACCCGTCCAGATATAGGTCACATCACCGCACCACACCTGATTTGGCTCGGTCACGGCGAACTGCCGTTCAAGGTAGTTAGGGATAGCAACATGTTCATGACCACCACGTTTATACCGGTAAGTCGGCTGCTGACAGCTGACCAGCCCCAGCTCTTTCATGAGTCTGCCAGCAAGCCAGCGCCCCATCTGGTAGCCTCTCTGGGTTGCCATTGTGGCGATGCTTCTTGCTCCGGCCGAACCGTGGCTGATGCCATGTAGCTCAAGTACCTGACTGCGTAATACTGAACCGCCCCGGGTTTCCTGGAGAGTGTTTTATCTGTGAACTCAGGCTGCCAGATCATCGTTTCCGATGGAAGCATAATAAGCTTTTTCTGCTTCTGCCGGAGGAGTATGGCCCAGCCTTCCCAGCAATCGTCGATTGTTATACCAGTCCACCCACGTGAGTGTGGCCAGTTCCACTTCTGCACGGTTTTTCCAGCTCTTACGGTGTATTACCTCCGCTTTGTAAAGACCATTGATGCTCTCCGCCATCGCGTTGTCATACGAGTCGCCTGTACTTCCTGTTGATGCCAGTAATCCGGCTTCCTTAAGCCGCTGCGTGTAGGCCAGCGATACATACTGAGAACCTTTATCACTGTGATGGACCGTGCCGGACGGTCGACGGGCCCATAACGCCTGCTCCAGTGCATCCAGCACGAATGTCGTTTCCATAGACGATGAGACCCGCCACCCCACGATGTATCCGGCAAACACATCAATGATGAACGCCACATAGACGAAGCCCTGCCATGTGCTGACGTAAGTAAAATCAGCCACCCACAGCTGGTCAGGACGTTCTGCCACGAACTGACGGTTTACGCGGTCACCTGTGGCAACGGCTTTCCGGCTGACGGTAGTGCGGACCTTTTTACCCCGGAGAACACCGGCAAGTCCCATAACCGCCATGAGGCGCGCCACTGTACATCTGGCCACCCTGATTCCTTCCCGTAACAACTGACGCCAGACTTTACGCACACCGTACACCTGATGATTTTCATCGTATACGCGCAGTATCTCTTTCTTCAGCCAGTCATCGCGCTGCGCACGGGCACTGCGTTTATCCGGATGATGTCGCTGTTGCTGACAGTGGTAATACGTTGACGGGGCAATATGCAGTTCGCTGCATACCGGTCCGACCCCGTACTGCTCACGCAGCTTATCCAGCAGTGGCATCATTTTTTCCAGAGGCGGTCGAACTCCGCCTTCGCAAAATAAGCGGAAGCCTGGCGAAGGATATCGTTACTGCGGCGCAGTTCACGATTTTCACGTTCCAGCTCTTTCAGACGCTGACGTTCAGCGGTGGTGAGCCCACCATCACCGCCCCCGGTATCCCGCTCATGCTGGCGAACCCAGACACGCAGAGTCTCCGGCGTACAGCCAATCTTTGGGGCAATGGAACAAATTGCCGCCCACTGTGAGTCATATTCGCCCTGACTTTCCAGAACCATACGGACTGCCCGTTGACGGACTTCGGGGGAAAAACGAGTATTTTTAGTCATCCTGTTTACCTCTTTCTCAGGGAGTTTAGTCTCCAGGATTTCCGGGGCGGTTCACAACGGTAGACGAGGCACAGCCTGTCAGAAACTCAATAAGTTTGGTACGGGTAAACTTTTTACGCAGCAATACCTTGCCTGACTTATCTTGGCAGTGAATGTGAAAGGAATGCTTGCCAAGATCTATACCAATAAGCGTAATGTTTTGCATGATGGTCTTCTCCATGAAAGAAAAACACTCTACTAGGGTACAGCTCACAAGGTGGTGGGGACCATCTCATTAACCATGGAAGTTGAGATCCTCAAAGAAGCGGTGGAGTATGGTCAGTCGCGAAAATGGATAGCGCATGCGCCCCTTGTTGCCAACGGACAAGGAATAACTCTGGTAAGCCGTATTCTAGGCGTGTCGCGTGCGCAACTGGCACAACGGATGAAAACATCTGGTAATAAGCCGAATAAACATCGTCGCAGATGTGATGAGGCTGCGGATGCGGAAGTGTTAACACGCATCCTTGATATCATCAGCGATATGCCGACATATGGCTATTGTCGTGTCTGGGCCATTCTCAGACGACAGTCCCGTAACGAAGGACTGCTGTTCGTGAATGCAAAGCGCGTTTATCGGATAATGAGCGTGTTGTTACATGACAAACCTTCACGACCATAGCGGGAACATAAAGGCCGAATATCGGTGAAGGAAAGCGACCAGCGTTGGTGTTCCGATGGCTTTGAGTTCGGTTGTAATGATGGCTCAAAACTGCGTGTCACGCTCGCACTGGGCTGTTGCGATCGTGAAGCTATAGACTGGGCAGCAAGCACGGGAGGTTATGACAAAGCTACAGTGCAGGATGTCATGTTAGGAGCGATAGAAAAACGCTTTGGCAATAAAGGACCGGAACGGCCAATCCGGTGGCTGACAGATAACGGTTCAGCGTACAGAGCGCATGAAACACGGCAGTTCACCAGAGAGTTGAATCTGGAGCCCTGCACGACGGCAGTCAGTAGCCCTCAGAGCAATGGAATGGCAGAAAAGTTCGTGAAAACGATGAAAGAAGGCTACATCAGCGTTCATGCCGAAACCGAATGTAAGAACGGCATTGCATAACCTTGCAGTGGCGATCGAGCATTACAATGAAAACCATCCGCATAGTGCGTTAGGTTATCTCTCACCAAGGGAATATCGACGTCAGCGGGTAACGTCAACTTAAGATACAACGACTGTCTGAATATCGTGGGTCAAGGACATATTTTGAACTATGTCTGTGTTCTGTTTTCACATTTTGAATGTGAAATTTCACATTTTACATTAATACACTCTTTTGCATTGGTATATTAGTATGGAGTGTTCAGTTTAGCTTGCTTGACTCAAGCGTGTTAAGAATTGCATTCTATTGGTGTATGTATTGTTTTTGTGAGAATTAAAAGGGGTTAATAAATTCAGCTCACAACAGGTAATATTGATTATTCAATTGTTGTTTTTGATGTTTTATCGCAAAAAAAATGCAGATAAGTTTTATTTCGTTAGAAAATAAAACAACATCATGGGGTACGGGCAATTTATGTTTAGATGTTTGTAAAAAACATGACTGTGCGATTTTTTCACACAGAGGGAAGTTGAAGTTTTTTATTATCACTTTTTATGTGAGTGGTGATTGTTTTTTTAAGCAAGCCAGTGCGACTTAATGCGTAACATGCTTGCTTAAGTTGTTGTGTTGAGGGGGCGGCATATCTCTCCTTTGTAAAGAATCAAAGAGGGATAGATGTGACGCATCAACGATGTGTCGACTTTATTGCGAAGTTTCAGGAATAAGCTGGAGAATATTAAGTGATGAGAAATCCAATGATTGCCTCTGCTATTGCAATGCTCATGGCTACCGGTTCTGCAATGGCTTCTCAGGGGGATGTTCGTTTTTTTGGTAACGTAACCGAAGTTACTTGTGATGTAACTCCGGAAGTGAACGGTTCTGTTACCGATACGGTTCAACTGGGTACTGTGAAGAAAGGTGTATTAGGTCAAGAAATCCCTCTTGTATTTAAGGCAAAGGATGCTGCTGGTCAGGAGTGTGCTCAGTTAGTTGCTGGTAAGACCGCCTCTGTTGCATGGTCGGGTAAACTGACTTTAGAGGGTATTGGTGCTCAGGGGGGCCTGGCTCAGGATGCTTATGTCGTTCTGAAACCGAAAAATGGTAAAGATACTAACAAGATCACTTCTGCTAATCATGTAGCTGACTTTGCTGCAGAAAATGTTACAAATGGCAAAGGATTACAATTTATTGCTCAGTTGCAGGGGGGACAGACTCCGGGTGACTTCCAGTCTGCAGCAGCTTACGCGGTTACTTATAAGTAATTCCTGATCTTTATCTTCTTTACCCGGGAGTTTACTCCCGGGTAAACCATCCCATTTCCGGAGTATATGCTCCCTGCTGAGCACGAGGATGTATTCAGAGATGAAGCTGCGTCGTCTTTTTAAATTATCTCTGTTGGCACTGAGTATATATTCTCATTTTAGTGTCGCGACAGAATTAAACCTGGATTTTATCCAGGGAACCAGAGTAATCCCATCCATTCTGAAGACAGACACCGCTTTGCCAGCTGGTCAGTACTTTGTTGACGTACTTGTCAACAATGGGCGAGTTGGGCGTGCAAATCTTGTCATTACGGAAGCGGATGAAAAAAATAATCGTCTTTGCCTCTCATCCGAATGGCTGGATAACGCCGGAGTGATGATGAAAAAAGATGCTTATGATGATGCCTTTGACAAGGAAAAACAGTGCTATGTCTTGGCCCGTAATCCCCACACGAAAGTTGATTTTGATTATGGCACACAGACGTTAAAATTTAATATTCCTCAGGCGTATTTACTGAGTAAAACAGACCCTGCTCGCTGGGATTACGGTGTGAATGGGGGGCGTCTGAGATATTACGGTAACTTCAATAAAACCGTTCATGATGATGCGAGCGCCTTCGGGAATTTTGATGCGGCCATCAATTTTGGGCGCTGGGTGTTATCTAGCAACATAAACGTTTCATATTCTGATAATAAAACAGAGTTCACCTCCAGTGATCTGACCTTATCTACGGCCATCAGTCAGGTGCAGGGTGACCTGTTGTTGGGGAAGTCTCAGACCCGTACAGAACTGTTTTCTGACTTTAATTTCTACGGTGCTGCACTTCGCTCCAACAGTAATATGCGTCCGTGGGAATCCAGGGGATATGCGCCGGACATCTCTGGTATCGCCTCCACTCCTTCACGTATTACGGTAAAACAGAATGGATATACAGTTTATTCAAAAATGGTACCGGCAGGGCCTTATCGTCTTGATGACCTACGCCCGATGGGCAACGGTGACCTAGTGGTGACTGTTGAGGATGAAAGTGGTAACAAAACCGAGCAGGTCTATCCGGTTACTACGCTGCCGACGCTGCTGCGCCCTGGTGAGTTTCAGTACAACGTGGCGGTGGGGAAGAAGAATAACAGCAACGAGTTGGACAAGGCGTTCCATTCTGACACCGGTCTGTTCTGGTTGGGCAGCCTGGACTATGGCTTCTCCACAACCACGCTGAACTCTGCGTTCATTCTGAATGATGACTATCAGGCCGGCGGTCTGGGTGTCACACAGATGCTGGGTGGTTTGGGGGCATTATCGCTCAGTGCGAATGTGTCAAAAGCCAGTTATAACGATGGCGAAGTGAAAACCGGGGAAAGTTTCAGTGCCAAATATGCCAAAAGTTTCTCTGCCAGAACTGACCTGCAGTTATTGGCATACCGTTACCAGAGTAAAGGGTATGTGGAGTTTGCTGATTTTAATCCGAAGGATATCTGGCGCTGGCGTAGTGGTAACCAGAAATCCCGCTATGAGGCACGCCTGTCACATCGTTTTGACGGCACATATCTGAGTGGCTCTTACTGGCGGCAGGATTACTGGATGCGCGAAGGCACAGACACCGGCAGTACGCTCTCACTGAGTACGTCAGTTTTTGATTCAGTGTCCCTGTTCCTTAACGGGTCTTACTCAAAGTATGCCTGGTCGGATAAGGCGGATTACTCCGTTTCGCTGAGTGTGAGTGTGCCGTTTGACCTGAAAGGAACCCGTCATTACAGCAGTAGCAGTGTGGGTTATACCCGCACCGGTGGTACGACATTCAATACCAGTGTGTCTGCGACACCGACTGACCGGTTTAACTACAGCCTGAGTGCGAATGCCGGCTCGAAAGGTGACCGTGGTGCATCTGCATCGGCCAGTTATGCGTTTGATGCCATTCAGACCAACATGGGCGTGTCCCGTTCCTACAACAAGCACGGGAACAGCCAGACCAGTTTCTCCGGCAGTGTTTCCGGCTCTGTACTGGGTACGGCAGAAACCGGTCCGCTCTTTACCAAAGAGTCGTCTGACACCGTGGGTATTGTCAGCATTCCGGGTGTTGAGGGGGTTTCTGTTAACGGCTCCATGCCGACGAACAGTGACGGTAATACGGTGGTGTGGCTGTCTGAATACTCAGAGAACAACATCAGCGTCAACATGGATAACGTGCCGGACAACATGGAGTTTGAGACCACGTCATACAACGTGGTACCGACCGAAAAAGCGATGGTTTACCGCAAATTCGGCTTCGAGAATGTGCTGCGCTATATCCTGCGCGTGAAGGATGCGCAAGGTAACTACCTGACCGGTGGTGACGCGAAAACGGAACAGGGGCTAAATGCCGGGTTTATATCGAACAATGGTGTTCTGCTGATGAACATGCTGGCTGAACCGAAAATGGTCAGTGTGAATACGGGAACCGGTAAACAGTGTCGTTTCTCCATTACGGGGCTAAAGGCCAACACGAATAAAGTTCAGGAGGTTCGTTGTGAGTAATTTTGGCAAGGCTGCGTTGGTTGCTCTCCTTTCTATCTCTTTTAGCAGTCAGTCCATGGCCGCATTTGTGCTGAACGGAACCCGTTTCATTTATGAAGAGGGGAAGAAGAATATCTCCTTTGAAGTGACGAACAATGCAGAGAAAACCTACGGTGGCCAGGTTTGGATTGATAACACTAACCAGAATGATGGGGTTTATATGGTGCCACAACCACCGTTCTTTAAGGTGTCTCCCAAACAGAAACAGATTATCCGCATCATGAACACAGATTCTAATCTGTCGAAGGATCGCGAGTCCTTGTTCTGGCTGAACGTCCAAGAAGTGCCACCAAAACCGGAAGTGAAGGATGGTGAAGGCAGCGTGCTGGCCATTGCCATGAACACTCGTGTGAAGCTGATTTACCGCCCGGTATCCATTAAAGATGGTCGTAAGGATGCGGAAAAACAGCTGAAGCTGGAGCAGCGTGGCCGTGAGACTTGGTTGAGAAACCCGACGCCTTATTACATGGCCATTGTTAACGTGAAGCATGATGGCAAGGACGTAATTCTCAGTGCTAAGGTGATGAAAGAAATTGCACAGCTTGAGCCGTTCAGCGATGCGAGTCTGGGTAAAAAGATAAGCGGAAAGATCAGTGTGGATGTTGTAAATGACTGGGGTGGAGTTAAGAGTTATGAAATTCATTAAAGTTGCCTTGACAGCACTGATGATGGTGATGACTGGTAACGGACAAGCTACCACCACTACGGCAACGCTGGCGATTAATGTCACTTTCACTCAGCCAAGCTGCAATATTAAGGTCCCTTCCTCATATGACTTGGGCTCCCTGAACCCGGGTTCAAAAGAACACGGAGATTTGAAAATTACTTGGATCTGTGAAGGTAACAGGCCAGTAAAAACTGCATTAACGGCCGGTATCGTTATGGGTACAGCAGATGGTGACAATAAAGTCCGTCTGATGACTGGAGGAGGGCAGGCAACAGGGGCAGCACTCTCCCTGAAAGAAAAAAAAAGTGGCACCCTGATAAAACTGACTGGTCATGATGTAAAAGATTATTTTTGTAGCGACAGGAGTGCAACAATCGGTATGCATACCTGTACGCTGACACCGATAACAGAAGTTGACCACCAGGGGCCTTTTGGTCTGGCATCCGCCACACTGAATTTTGCTGTGGCATATCCGTAAGTTTCACTAAGGTAAAAACAGATGAAGCAGGTGCCTACAGAAAGGAAGCGGAACGTTGGAAAAAAGAAAAACAAATGGCTTCTAGTTTGAAACTCATTTGTTGCAGGGATATTCCTGAATCAGGAAACGTTATGCCAAGCGGGGGACAAATCTTTAACTTGGCAATAATCCAGAAAAAGGTAATATCGTTTGCGGATGTGGTCAGTGTGTTACTGAAACAGCCCTAGGGGGAAGTTGGGAGTTAAGTAAATGCAGGGAAACAGAAAATGACAGCGGTAATGCTCAAAGCAGTTCTTCTGGGATTATGTTTTTCGTTTGCTTCGTTCACTAAATCTGTTGAGAATTATTAAACAGTACTTCTTGTATATCGTCGAATATGGTTGTGCGCTTTTTACACCATATGGCGAAATATATCGTGGAAATGCGCTTGTTCCTCCCCTTGGGAGCATCGTTTCTGGGGGGCGTGGATTCGGCCTTTAGCCGACAGTTTATAATGTTCGCTATATGGACGACTTTCTTTTTCTGTCTGTACGGCGCGGTTCGTTATTGCATGCAGTCAGATGATTACATGATTACTTTGAGGGGCTTGGTATTGAGTGTCATCCAGACAAAATACAGGTTGATCGTACTGAATGGGGGGGAACTGAATGGGGGAGTAGTTTGATGCAACGGGGCCACCGTGATAGTCCCTTCGTGTAAAAGAGAACCGTCGTGCTTGTCAGTTGTGGCTTGATGAGCTGGTATGTCTTATCTGAAGAGACAATCTATCTGCGGAGGGCAACCGTATGATGGCCCGATGGATATTGTGGGCAGAACGCCAGTCGAAGGTGGCTTCGCCTGTACTTTTCTGTATTAACGAACGGTGTACCAATAACATGAGACTACTTGCTTCTGCGGCTCTGATTGCATATTCAATATTTGTAATTTCACAAACGAATGCCGCAACGTACAAACTTGAAAGTTCGCGCGGAGAATTAAACTCATATCAATTCGGTTCCGCGCAATACCATATCCCGTGGACGATCCAAGAAAAATATTGGACTTATGATGACTTAAAAAAACTTAACATAGGTAGCATAGATATTGAATGGCATGATGTAATGCAACCTATATCAGTTGAATTTTCAGCAGGACGATGCGTTATACCTGACGGCGAGGAGCTATATAAAACCTCAATGGGGATTTATTACAATGGCGGCTGGCATGACCTGACTACCAGGTTGGAACCCGATGGGCAAACTGTTGTCTCTGATGATAAACGATCATTCCCACAAGGGGGTACTACCGTTACTGCTCTAAGGATTAGGAGTTTTGCACCAAACCGGATCGTCTGCGACAGTGACGAGGATACAGTTACTGTGCACGTGAGGGCGCAACTCGGTGTACAGAGATGGCCATCAGGAGGGCCTTATCCTGACCAATACACCGACGCCGTGAACATAACTGGTATCTATCGGATAGAGTCTGGAGTAACAGCTAACTTCGTTACACCAATAATAGAACTGACATGTAGTCTGAACGAAGACTGCGTGGCTGCCACTGCGTTAGAAGTTCAGGCTACGAATGTAACAGACTATACAATAACGTGGCCGAAGATTGACGGCGTGTTGTACGACGAGGGAGGGACTTGGGTACCAGAAAAAACTAATCGGATTGAAATGGCGCCAAAAAATAATATGTACCATCAAAAAATACTGCTCCGTAGTGACGAGCCTGGCGCGAAACACTATTCTGTGCCAGTCGCCGTGTCTTACAACTAGCGCTATAAATCAGGAATCTCGGTGCGTTATGGTGCATGGGGGGATCGCAGTCATGCTACACACTGGTATTGCTATCCCTCAGTTAACTTATGATAAATTGGTTCTACAGCTTGATTTTATTGGTGTTCTGCATGAAATGCAGTGGAAATACCGCTGACAGTACCTATCGAGTAAAGGAGCAACCTTGATGTAATTATATAAATATTAATAGCAAGGAGAGTTATTCAGGGGGGGATAAAACTGATATTTATTAAAGAGTGTAAAATATATGTGAAAGGATAATTGGGTGATGCTGCCAACTTACTGATTTAGTGTATGATGGTGTTTTTGAGGTG
>ERZ1034915.1789-NODE-1789-length-11191-cov-614.528556_pt1 | contig 11191 bp, 8 predicted proteins | sample MGYA00520592_ERZ1034915 | MGnify/ENA primary metagenome ERZ1034915 (study PRJEB33766, sample SAMN09781787) | gut metagenome | biome: gut microbiome | host: Homo sapiens | place: Madagascar | study: EMG produced TPA metagenomics assembly of the PRJNA485056 data... | reverse complement strand
ATTATAAGTCATAGCGTTTCCCTCGTCAAGTCTTTTATTACATATATCTAAGAATATTTCTTATTTAATTCTAACATTTGTAGTTTTGATGTCAAAATGATTTCAGTAGAGTTTCATTTATATTGGACTTCTTACGAGGGGAAACAAAAAAAGTTCCAACACTTTTCACAGTGTTGGAACCTTTTATTTTTATTTACTTAAGGGCATCAAAAACCTTTATTGTTCTTAATCTAAAGCTTTTATCTCAAGAATCATATCACGTAACTGAGCAGCTGATTCAAAGTCAAGCGCACCGGCAGCTTCGGCCATTTCTTTCTCCAGCTTTTTAAGAAGTGCTTTACGCTCTTTTTTCGTCATTGCTTCAGCCGAAACTTCTTCTACTTCTCCGCTTTCCGTACGTTTCGTAATTGAAATTAAATCACGAATTTCTTTCTTAATGGTTTGTGGCACAATGCCGTGTTTTTCATTGTAAGCCATTTGAATTTCACGACGACGGCTCGTTTCATCCATTGCACGTTGCATGGACTGAGTAATATTATCCCCATACATGATAACACGTCCGTTAGAATTACGCGCGGCACGTCCGATGGTTTGAATCAAACCACGCTCATTACGGAGGAAACCTTCCTTATCCGCATCCAAAATAGCAACCAGAGAAACTTCTGGCACATCGATTCCCTCACGTAAAAGATTAATACCGACTAGCACATCAAAAACGCCCAATCTCAAGTCACGAATAATTTCCGTTCGCTCCAAGGTTTTGATATCACTGTGCATGTACTTGACTTTTACACCCATTTCTTTGAAATAAGAAGTTAAATCTTCCGCCATCTTTTTCGTCAAGGTAGTGACAAAGACACGCTCATCTTTTTCGACACGCGCATTAATTTCCCCTAGGAGATCGTCGATTTGCCCCATCATTGGCCGAACTTCCACGATAGGGTCCAGAAGCCCTGTAGGACGTATAATTTGCTCGACAATTGTCTCCGTTTGCTCCATTTCATAGTCACCCGGTGTGGCAGAAACATAAAGAATTTGGTGCACATGACTTTCAAATTCTTCACGACGCAACGGACGGTTGTCCAAGGCTGAAGGCAGGCGGAAACCGTAGTTGACCAACATGTCTTTACGTGCCCGGTCACCATTATACATCCCTTTCACTTGGCCCATCGTCATGTGGCTTTCGTCAATCATGATCATAAAATCATCGGGAAAAAAATCAAGCAAGGTGAAAGGGGGTTCTCCTTCACTACGGCCATCCATATGACGTGAGTAGTTTTCCACGCCATTACAATAGCCCATCTCACGTAGCATTTCGATATCATAGTTGGTTCTTTGTTCCAACCGCTGTGCTTCTAAGAGCTTCCCTTCACTACGGAAGACTTTTAATTGCTGTTGAAGTTCTGCTTCAATCTTGGCAATGGACTCTTCCATACGATCGTCATTTGTCATAAAGTGAGTAGCCGGGAATATAGCAAGATGGTCCACTTCTCCTAACACTTGCCCTGTGAGGGCTTCTATTTCACGGATTCGGTCAATTTCATCGCCAAAAAATTCAACACGAAAAGCATGCTCATCTCGTGATGCAGGGAATACTTCGACAACATCACCACGTACACGAAAGCGCCCACGTTGGAAGTCAATATCATTGCGCTCAAATTGGATACCGACTAAATCATTGAGTAATTTATCACGGGAAATTTCCAGTCCAGGACGTAAGCTAACGACGCTATCTTGATATTCCTTAGGAGAACCCAACCCATAGATACAGGATACAGAGGCCACCACAATAACATCATTCCGTTCCAAAAGGGAACTTGTTGCACTATGACGCAGTTTATCAATCTCATCATTGACGGAACTGTCTTTTTCAATATAAGTATCTGAAGAAGGGACATAAGCTTCAGGTTGGTAATAATCATAGTAGCTGACAAAATATTCGACAGCATTGTTGGGGAAAAACTCTTTAAACTCGCTGTAAAGCTGACCTGCAAGCGTCTTATTGTGCGCCATAACTAAAGTAGGTTTATTTGTCCGCGCAATCACTTGACTCATGGTATATGTTTTACCTGTACCAGTAGCCCCCCTTAAAATTTGCGCTTTTTCGCCATTTTCAATATTTTCTACAAGCGTCTCAATAGCTTGCCCTTGGTCTCCAGCTGGTTCATACTTGCTGACCAAGTCAAATTTATTATCTGTTATACGTTCTATCATTTTATTTCCTTAAATTCTTTTTTAAAATAAGTGAGTGCCTTTCGGTATACATCGGCTTTGAAACTAAATGCACTAAAATCAATATCTGCAAAAGGCACCGCCTTATAACTGATAAACTCGGGATGACCCGTTTTTACATTAATAGAAGCCGTGGCATAAAGTCGGATAAGAAAATACTGTTGCTCTTGTCCATCATAGCTCCAATCAGGAAAAGTCATACCTTCTGGAAAATCATAACGTAAAAGTTCTGGATATTTCCCTATAATTTCAAAATCTTGTGTACCAATCTCTTCCTCGAGTTCTCTCACTACGGCTTGTTCGGGAGTTTCACCTGTCTCAATTCCTCCTTGTGGGAAGCCCCAGATTTGTGGCAAATCCGCACGTTGAAAGAGTAAAATTTCATTTTCTGCATTCAAAATGATTGCTGCTGTATTTTTTCTATAAGTTTTCATTTCTGCCCCCTTATAAACCTTCTCTTTAATCAATTTTAACATTTTTGACTGAAAATTTATGCTATAATTAACTAATAGTAATAATATATCAAGGAAGTAAAAAAATGTCTGTACAAGAAAAATTAATCAAAGCAAGTCATATGATTAGCATGGACGATATTGTCCGTGAAGGAAACGAAACACTGCGTACTGTTGCTGATGAAGTAAGCTTACCCTTGTCTGATGAAGACATCATTCTAGGCGAAAAAATGATGGAATTTCTCCGTAATTCACAAAATCCAGCAATCGCGGAAAAAATGCAGCTCCGTCCAGGTGTCGGGTTAGCAGCCAATCAACTCGATATCGCTAAAAAAATTATCGCTGTCCTTATTCCTAACGATCCGGAAGTAGATGAAAATGGCAATGAAGTTGCACCTAAAGAAGCTTATAAATTGGCAGAAATCATGTATAATGCTAAAATTGTAAGCCACTCTGTTCAAGATGCAGCTATCGAGTCTGGCGAAGGTTGTCTTTCTGTCGACCGTGAAGTACCTGGTCTGGTTATCCGTCACGCGCGTGTAACTGTAGAATACTATGACAAAAACAACGAAAAACATAAGATTCGTCTGAAAGATTTCCCTTCAATGTGCGTCCAACATGAGATCGACCACACAAACGGTATAATGTTCTACGACCATATCAATGAAAAAGAACCTTGGGCTATTAAAGATGGACTTTTGATTGTTCAATAATTTTCCCAATAAAAAAAGAATAAGCCGCAAAGCTTATTCTTTTTTATTTTAATAATTTCTCAAGCTGTCTTTTCCTTATTCGATAGTCCTGAATATTAAGGACAATTGTTATTATGAGGTAAAAAGGGTAAAAAAGGAAGATATAAGGGGGGATAGCGAGGATTATCACAAAACCACTGATCGCTCCAATAAAATAATTATTAATTTGATTGAAGGCTGTGTACTTTGATGAAGTTTCTTGGTCATATTTCCGAGCCATATCTTCTTCGTTTATAATTTTCCAGAGCATGGTTTCTCCAATAAAACTTTTTATTACTTATTCGTACGAAAAATATAAGGAATATTCACCAAAGATAAATTTTTTCATTCACTACTTCTTCTTAGATTTAAAAATTCATAAGCTTCTAAAAGCCAAGGATGAATGACTTTTATATCATGTTTCAAAATATAATCAATATAAGAAAAAGCTGCTGCTTCAAAAGAGGAATTTAGCGCTTGGGTGATTTCCTGTAGATAAGGAGGCTGACCTTCTTGATCCCATCTTATTTTGTCAGCCACAAATAAAACTAAATCAACCTTTGAAAATTTTTTCTTCAAGGTAGTATGACAAGAAATTGCTGAAAGAATTTTTTCGTCTTGGATCCCAAATTCTCTTTGAGCCATTATCCTTGATATCCTTTGATGGATAATCATAGGAAATTGTCTTTCTTCCTTAAAAAGTTCTATCCTCATGTCTTCTGCTACAAAAATTCTTTCATTATTTGGATAAATAGCAGAAATATCATGCAGGTAGCCTGCTATCCTTACTTGCTCTCTCTCTTCTTCATTGAGGAATTCATGGCCTATTTCTTCAGCATAATCACCAACAGTTATACAATGCCTATATGTTGCATAACATCCCTTTTCTAATAAAAAAGCTTTTATCTCTTGTTTAAGTTGATTTGTATTTTCCATATTTATCTTACTTTAACAAAAAAAGATAAGACCATCAACTGGTCTTATCTTTATCTTATTTCTCCTCATCTTTATTATCAGATGTATCCGTTGTGGCTTCTATTTCTTCAGGCTTATTCACAATAACAATCTTATCATCGACCAAGTCTGCCAGTAATTCTTTATATTCAGGATGCTCAATATAAAAATCAGCAATCGCATCCTCGATATTATCCTGGATGGTACGACGCAATGGACGAGCCCCCATTTTCGGATCGTAACCCAGATCAACAAGTTTTTCTTTAACGGCCTGTGTGACATCAAGATGAATATCATTTTGAGCGATTTGAGCATTCACTTCATCCAACATTAAATCCACAATCTTAAGCAAGTTTTCTTTGCTCAATGCAGAGAATTCAATGATAGCATCAAAACGATTCATGAATTCCGGACTAAAGAAATTACCCAATTCCCCAAGTACTGAATTCGTACGTCCTTCACGTGCAGCACCAAAACCAACACTTGCTTCAACCTTACCTGTACCAGCATTCGATGTCATAATGATGATGGCATCTTTGAAGGAAACTGTACGCCCTTGCGCATCTGTCAAACGACCGTCATCAAGAATTTGCAAGAACATATGCATAACATCAGGGTGGGCTTTCTCAATCTCATCCAACAAGATTAAGCTGTATGGGTTACGACGTACACGTTCTGTCAATTGACCTGCTTCTTCATAACCTACATATCCTGGAGGAGCTCCAATCAACTTAGCCACACTATGTTTTTCCATGTATTCCGACATGTCAAAACGAATCATGCTATCCCTAGAACCAAAGAGTTCATAAGCCAATTGTTTAGCGAGTTCGGTCTTCCCTACACCAGTCGGTCCAACAAAGAGGAATGAACCGATAGGACGATTAGGCTTTCCAAGTCCAACACGTGAACGACGCACGGCTTTCGAAATTTTATCAATTGCTTCATCTTGTCCGATAACATGTTCTTTCAAGTCTTCGGCCAGATTAATCAGCTGTGTTTGTTCTTTTTCTTTCAAATCTCCCACAGGGATATGCGTTTTTTCTTCAACGATTGCTTCGATATCTTTTTCTGTGATATTTGGCATATCAGTATCCGAGATTTCATGACTTTGCAACTCACGAAGCTTAGCGATTTGATCACGGAAATGGGCTGCTTTCTCAAAATCTTCACGTTGCATAGCTTCATTTTTTTGCACTTCTGCTTGCTCAATACGTTTCTTTATGTCCTCTGGATCAACAAATTTGAGGGTGAGATTCTTTTTCGAACCTGCTTCGTCCAGTAAGTCAATTGCCTTATCTGGAAGGAAACGGTCTTGAATATAACGGTTCGATAGATTTGCAGCAGCTAAGATTGCTTCATCGGAGTATTTTACATGATGATAATCTTCATAACGTTTTTGAATACCACGTAAGATTGTGATTGTCTCATCTACAGAAGGTTCATCAACTTTAACAGGTTGCATCCGGCGTTCAAGCGCTGCATCCTTTTCAATAATTCGATATTCATTGAGTGTTGTTGCTCCAACAAGTTGGAGTTCGCCACGTGCTAAAGCCGGTTTAAGGATATTTCCGGCATCCATATTTCCTTCTCCAGCAGAACCTGCGCCCACAATCTCATGAATTTCATCAATGAAGAGGATAACATCATCACGTTTACGGATCTCTTCCATCAGTTTTTGCATGCGCTCTTCAAATTGTCCACGCACGCCAGTACCTTGGACGAGACTGACAACGTCAAGACGAATAACTTCTTTATTTTGTAATTTTTGTGGTACGTCACCGTCAACGATTTTTTGGGCTAATCCTTCAACAACTGCTGTTTTACCAACACCAGGTTCTCCGATAAGAACAGGATTATTTTTTGTCCGACGATTCAGAATTTCGATGACACGCGTAATTTCAGAATCACGCCCAATTACAGGATCGATTTCCCCACGACGTGCAGCATCAGTGATGTTGACCCCGAATTCTTCGAGAAGTCCTTTAGGTGCTTGGCCTCCACGAGGATTTTGTGGGCCTCCTGGGCCTCGACCCCCAGCTTGTGTTGGAGGGGTCATTGTCCGACCTTGATCATTTCCATGTAAAGCTTGGAAAATATCTGGGAATGGATTAAAAGGATCGTCATTATTCGAAATATTTGTAGCTCCAGCAAACAAGCTTTCTTGACCACCTGATTTCATAATTTGATAACAGTTTTGGCATAGATCCACTTGCTTACGCTGGCCATTCACATTTGTATAAAGGTGAATTGTCGCTTCGTTTATTTTACAATTTTGGCAGAGCATCTCTTCCTCCTTCTTTGTGGTTACGTCTTTTCTTTATTTTAACTTATTTTTTTAGAATTAAAGAATCATGTCTGGTTGCTTCTATTTCAAGTTTGACCTTTTTTGACCTTTAATAATTTTTATTATATCACTTCTCTCAAATTTATCAAATCTTTTGTACTCTATTCTTTTCTAAGAATAAGAAAAAACCCTTCGACACCTGTCGAAAGAGTTTTTTATATTACATAAAGTCACGCAATGGTTTGCTGCGACGAGGATGACGTAATTTCTTAATCGCTTTTGCTTCAATTTGACGAATACGTTCACGTGTCACTTTAAATTGTTTACCAACATCTTCAAGTGTGTGCATGCGGCCATCATCCAAGCCAAAGCGCATACGCAACACGTTTTCTTCACGGTCTGTCAAGGTATCCATAACTTCATCAAGCTGTTCACGAAGCAAGATACGGTTTGTATAGTCTACTGGACTTTCAATCACATCATCTTCAATGAAATCTCCAAGGTGTGAATCGTCTTCCTCACCAATAGGTGTTTCCAATGATACAGGTTCTTGTGCAATTTTTAAGACTTCACGAACTTTATCAGGTGTCATGTGCAATTCTTTACCGATTTCTTCTGGTAAAGGATCACGACCCAACTCTTGTAAAAGATTACGTTGCACACGGATTAACTTATTGATTGTTTCAACCATGTGGACAGGAATACGGATTGTACGTGCTTGGTCAGCAATCGCACGTGTGATTGCTTGACGAATCCACCATGTCGCATAAGTTGAGAATTTGAAACCTTTGGTATGGTCAAATTTGTCCACAGCTTTCATAAGTCCCATGTTTCCTTCTTGAATCAAATCCAAGAATTGCATGCCGCGTCCTGAATAACGCTTTGCAATTGAAACAACCAAACGTAAATTGGCTTCCGCAAGCATTTGTTTGGCAAATTCCGCTTCATCTCCGCCTGCAACGATAGCTTCCGCAAGTTTTGTTTCTTCTTCAAGTGAAATCAATGGGTAACGTCCGATTTCCTTAAGATACATACGGACAGGATCATCAATACGGACATTTGTCACGATTTCATCCATTGCATTATCATCAAGCTTTTCTTCTTCTTCAGCTTGCAAAGCTAATGGACTAGGATTTCCATCTTTGTCAACAATGGAAATACCCGCATCTTGGATTTGTTGAAGCAAATCTTCGATAGCTTCCGCTTCCAAACCAAACTTCACCACAAGCTCATCTGTAATTTCATCATCTAAAGCTTCTTCAAGAGGTTTACGTTTTGTAATATAAGCTGCTACTGCTTTATCAAAAGCCTTGTTGTCAAAGGTATCCGAATCTTTAATATCGACTTTCTTGGCCGCTTTTTCTTTAACAGAAGTTACCTGCTTAGAACCTTTTTCTTTCAGCTCTTCCACATCAACTTTTTCAACAATAATTGGTTTAAAATCCATTGCTGCAAGGAGTTTTGCTTCTTCAGCTTCAAAAATAGAACTTGAATGAGATTTAACCGCCATGCCAAGCTCTTGTGCTTTTGCGATTAAAGCTTTGTTAGTAATTCCAGTTTCTTTTGCAATTTGACTGATTCTTTTTTTATTATTACTTGCCAATTTAATCCTCCCCAATGAACAATATAAGTAATAGCTTATATTTTTTTCTTCTGATTAATAATTTGGATTGTGAGTTCCAGCTCACGTTCCTTGTTGCCTACTTTTTGGGCATTCTCTAGTTGTTTTTGCAATTCACTAAACTTTATTTGCTCCATTTCCTTTGCAAAAACGGCTACCAAATCGTCGAGCTCCTGACTACTTGTCTCATCTGGCAAATCAAGGCTTAGGATTTGATAAAATAAATTTTTCTCGTCGGCATCTAGCGAGCTGCCAAAGTGAGAAGGATCAATTTCTTCAAAACTCATAACCTCAAGTATGATTTTGTCAAAAAGGTTCTGGTAACGCTGGTGGACAAAACGAAAAGTTTCATCCTCTGCAAATTTCTGAAGAACACTTTGGTGATAAATCATGCGATTTAAAAGTTGCTCCTCTGCTCGTTCACTTCGTGATAAACTTGGAAGTTGCGGCTGTTGTACAGTTTTAACAGCCTCTTGAGCAGGGGAAAAAGTTTCATAATAATCTTGTTCCGATGCGATAAAACCAGGATCAGGATAATTCGTAAAATCTTCTTCCGAAAAGCTCCCAAAACTCTCTTCAAAATTTCCCGCTTCTGCCCTTGATTTAAGGACGTTTTCACGCTTTAAATTGACAGATTGCTCTACTTGATTATACTCGAAATCGGGTAAAATCTCAACTAATTTTCTTATAAAAGCATCCTGGGCCGTAATTGATGAAACCCTTGCAATAACAGGCGCCATTTGCTCAATAAAATCCAATTGATTTTGCAGATTCGAAAGGTTTTCAGGCTTCAGATAATCAATCAGAAACTCTGTCGGTTGTATCCTACTGTTTTCCATCAGACCAGCTAATGACTCTAAAGAATACTTTTTGCTGTAATCGTCTGGATCCAGACCTTCCGGAACACGAACAATCTGTGTCTTCTCTTCACCAATCAAGCCAATTGCTTTATATATCGCATTTTGACCCGCCTGATCACCATCATAGATAAGAACATAATTTTTAGCTATTTTTTTTAAACGCTTTACGTGTTTATCAGTTAAAGCTGTCCCCATGGTCGCCACAACATTAAATATACCAGCTTTATAAGCTGCAATAACGTCCATGAACCCTTCCATTAAGTAAACTTCACGAGTTTTAGAAATAACAGGTTTTGCTCTATCTAGATTATAAAGCTCGTAAGACTTATCAAAGATTTTCGTTGCACTTGTATTAATATACTTTGCCTTACTTGTATCATTTTCTTGCCATTTTCGTCCTGAAAATCCAACAACATGCCCGTACTCATTTTTGAGGGGAAACATAATTCTATTTTGAAAAGCATCAAAAACCTTGTTGCTTGAAAAGTTGAAAAGCCCCGAATTCGCTTGCACACTTTCATCAAATTTCCCAGATAGATTTTTAAAAATAAAATCGTTTTCGTCTGGTGCTAAACCGATATTAAACTGCTTGATAATATCAGCAGTAATGCCTCGTTTTTCCAAATAAAGACGGGCTTTTTCACCAATTTCTGTAGAGGTTAAAACGATATTATAAAGGCGTGCAGCTTGATTGTTTATATCATAGAGCAGTGCATTAGGATTATCTTTTTCTGCAGTAGAATCATCCTCAATATTTAAAGTGATGCCAGCAAAACTCGCCACATCTTTTACTGCATCCACAAAACCAACTTGTTTATAATCTTTTATAAAATCAATAACATCGCCTGATTTTCCACAACCAAAACAGTGATAAAAGCCTTTATCAGCATTGACATTGAAACTCGGTGTTTTTTCCCCATGAAAAGGGCAAAGCCCTAAATAATTCTTTCCTGACTTCGTGAGAGGTACATATTGTGAAATCAAATCAGCAATATTTACCTGATTTTTTAACTCGATTACTTCTTCGTTTGTAAGAAAAGCCATCTAACCCCCTCTCATCTTAAACATTCTACATAAAGCATAAAAAACGACTATTCAACAATAGTCGTTGTACGGAAGGGGAGTAAGGGATTCGAACCCTCGCGCCGGTTTCCCGACCTAACGATTTAGCAAACCGTCCTCTTCAGCCTCTTGAGTAACTCCCCACCAGTTATTCACAATATATAGATATTATAAACATCTATGGGAACACGAGGATTTGAACCTCGGACCCCTGCGTTATCAACACAGTGCTCTAACCAACTGAGCTATGCTCCCTCATATTTGAAAAGTATTTTTTATGCTTTCATAAAAAATAAAGCGGGTGATGAGAATCGAACTCACAACATCAGCTTGGAAGGCTGAGGTTTTACCACTAAACTACACCCGCAAATGGCGCGAGACGGAATCGAACCGCCGACACATGGAGCTTCAATCCATTGCTCTACCAACTGAGCTACCGAGCCAAAGGAAAGGAGGATGTGGGATTCGAACCCACGCACGGTTTTACCCGCCTGACGGTTTTCAAGACCGTTCCCTTCAGCCGGACTTGGGTAATCCTCCAAAAAGTGGATCTTGTTGGATTCGAACCAACGACCGCTCGGTTATGAGCCGAGAGCTCTAACCAACTGAGCTAAAGATCCAGCTGTAAATATAATAGCGGCGAAGGGGATCGAACCCCCGACCTCTCGGGTATGAACCGAACGCTCTAGCCAGCTGAGCTACACCGCCAAAAATTTCTGATAGATTAATCTATCAATCGGGAAGACAGGATTCGAACCTGCGACACCTTGGTCCCAAACCAAGTACTCTACCAAGCTGAGCTACTTCCCGAGATAAAGTTCATTATCATCATGATTTCATTCAGAAATCAATGCACCCGGCAGGATTCGAACCTGCAACCGCCTGATTCGTAGTCAGGTACTCTATCCAGTTGAGCCACGGGTGCATAATATTTAATTTTAAAGCGAACGACGAGATTCGAACTCGCGACCCCAACCATGGCAAGGTTGTGTTCT
>ERZ1034915.1788-NODE-1788-length-11192-cov-11.027656_pt1 | contig 11192 bp, 6 predicted proteins | sample MGYA00520592_ERZ1034915 | MGnify/ENA primary metagenome ERZ1034915 (study PRJEB33766, sample SAMN09781787) | gut metagenome | biome: gut microbiome | host: Homo sapiens | place: Madagascar | study: EMG produced TPA metagenomics assembly of the PRJNA485056 data... | reverse complement strand
CAACAATAATTAAAATGAATAATTTTCTCTTATTCATATAAAAATGATATCAAATCCTCTTGATTTAAATTAATTCTCACAATTAATTTTCAGAATACATTCACAATGCAAATTCAATGAAAATAATTATTCGTTTTACGTATTATACCAATACAAAAAAATGCCGTGTGTTCCATTAAAGATAATCTTTATGGAAACACCCGGCAGTGTCATTAGGTAATAATTACAATCTCACCGGATCGATATGCCAGATATGATCAGCGTACTCTTTGATAGTGCGGTCAGAAGAGAAATAACCCATATTAGCGATGTTCAGCATTGCTTTTGCAGTCCACTCTTCCTGGCGACCATACAGTTCGTCCACTTTATCCTGACAATCAACGTAACTGCGGTAATCAGCCAGTACCTGATAGTGATCACCAAAGTTAATCAGTGAATCCACCAGATCCCGGTAACGCCCCGGTTCTTCCGGGCTGAAAACACCGCTGCCAATTTGCGTCAGCACCTGATGCAGCTCTTCATCTTTCTCATAGTACTCACGCGGCTTATAGCCCTGACGACGCAGTTCTTCCACTTCTTCCGCAGTATTACCAAAGATAAAGATATTGTCAGCACCGACATGATCCAGCATCTCGACGTTCGCACCGTCCAGCGTACCGATAGTCAGCGCGCCGTTAAGTGCAAACTTCATATTACTGGTGCCGGAAGCTTCTGTGCCTGCCAGGGAAATTTGTTCTGACAGATCAGCCGCTGGAATGATCATCTGCGCCAGACTCACGCTGTAGTTCGGGATAAATACAACCTTCAGTTTGTCGCCAATCTGCGGATCGTTATTGATCACTTTCGCCACATCGTTGATCAGGTGAATGATGTGTTTTGCCATGTAATATGCTGAAGCAGCTTTCCCGGCAAAAATGTTCACACGCGGCACCCACTCTGCATCAGGATCAGCCTTAATGCGGTTGTAGCGGGTAATCACATGCAGCACATTCATCAATTGACGTTTGTACTCGTGGATACGTTTGATCTGCACATCAAACAACGCTTTCGGATTAACGACAACGTTGAGCTGTTGCGCGATAAAAATAGCCAGACGCTTTTTGTTTTCCAGCTTGGCATTGTGAATTGCCCGATTAACCAGCGGGAAATCGCAGTGCTGTTCAAGTTCGCTGAGCTGGCTTAGGTCGGTACGCCAGTTACGACCAATATTTTCGTCCAGCACTTTGGAAAGCGACGGGTTAGCCACAGCCAGCCAGCGACGCGGCGTTACGCCGTTCGTCACGTTGGTAAAGCGCCCAGGGAAAATCGTCGCGAAATCCGCAAATAGCGATTGTACCATCAGGTTTGAGTGCAGCTCGGACACACCGTTGACTTTATGGCTAACCACAACCGCCAGCCACGCCATCCGCACACGTCGGCCGTTCGATTCATCAATGATCGACGCACGCCCCAGCAGACCGGTATCGTTCGGATACTGCTCCTGCACGGTTTTCAGGAAGTAGTCGTTGATCTCAAAGATGATCTGCAAATGACGCGGCAGGATTTTACCCAGCATATCTACCGGCCAGGTTTCCAGCGCTTCACTCATCAGCGTGTGGTTGGTATAGGAGAAGACCTGACAACACACTTCAAACGCGTCATCCCAGCTAAACTTATGCTCATCAATCAACAGGCGCATAAGCTCTGGGATCGACAACACCGGGTGGGTATCGTTGAGGTGAATGGCGATTTTATCCGCCAGATTGTCGTAGGTTTTATGCAGCTGATAATGACGGCTTAGAATATCCTGCACGGTGGCGGAGACCAGGAAATACTCCTGGCGCAGGCGTAACTCACGACCTGAGTAGGTGGAATCATCCGGGTAAAGTACGCGGGAAACGTTCTCGGAGTGGTTTTTATCTTCCACTGCGGCAAAGTAGTCGCCCTGGTTGAATTTACCGAGGTTAATTTCACTACTGGCCTGAGCATTCCACAAACGCAAGGTATTGGTCGCGTCAGTGTCGTAGCCAGGGATAATCTGGTCGTAAGCAACTGCGAGGATCTCTTCGGTTTCAATCCAGCGAGTTTTCTTACCCTCCTGCTGGATACGCCCGCCAAAGCGAACTTTGTAACGGGTGTTGTGCCGTTTGAACTCCCACGGGTTGCCATATTCCAGCCAGTAGTCTGGAGACTCTTTCTGGCTGCCGTTGACGATGTTCTGCTTAAACATGCCGTAGTCGTAACGGATACCATAACCACGACCTGGCAGCCCTAAGGTTGCCAGTGAGTCAAGGAAACAGGCCGCCAGACGCCCCAGACCACCGTTGCCGAGGCCAGGGTCATTTTCTTCATCAATCAACTCTTCAAGATCTAAGCCCATTGCTTCCAGTGCGTTTTTAACATCGTCATAAATACCTAACGATAACAACGCATTGGACAGGGTTCGACCAATCAGAAACTCCATCGACAGGTAGTAAACCTGGCGAGTTTCCTGCGACAACTGCGCACGGTTAGAGCGCAACCAGCGCTCTACAAGGCGGTCGCGCACCGCAAACAGTGTCGCGTTAAGCCATTCATGTTTATTGGCAATGACAGGATCTTTGCCAATCGTAAACATCAGCTTATAGGCGATTGAATGCTTAAGAGCCTCAACGCTAAGTGTGGGCGATGCATAAGTAAATGGAGCATTCATATAGGTGATCCCTGGGATACTATTTCAAGCGATAGTAAAGCTCACGGTACGACTTCGCCGCGACATGCCAGCTGAAGTCCATTGACATCGCCTGACGTTGTACAAACCGCCAAAGAGAAGGTCGGGACCACAACACAAAGGCGCGTCGGATGGCACGAAGTAGTGACCAGGCATTGCTATCTTCAAATACAAACCCACTGGCGATGCCGTCCGCTAGGTTTTCCAGCGAACTATCAGACACCGTATCAGCAAGCCCACCAGTACGCCGCACCAGCGGTAACGTACCGTACTTCAATCCATAAAGTTGCGTTAAACCGCACGGCTCAAAACGGCTGGGCACCAGAATGACATCCGCGCCGCCCATAATGCGATGAGAAAACGCTTCGTGATAACCAATCTGTACACCTACCTGACCGGGATGTTCCGCTGCGGCTGCCAGGAACCCTTCCTGCAAAACGGGGTCGCCCGCGCCGAGAAGCGCGAGCTGTCCGCCTTGCTCAAGCAGGCCGGGTAATGCTTCCAGTACCAGATCCAAACCTTTCTGGCTGGTAAGGCGACTCACAACAGCAAAAAGCGGCGCTTTATCGTCAACCTTAAGCCCCATGGCGATCTGCAACTGACGTTTGTTCTCCGCTTTCTCTTCCAGTGTGTCACGGGTATAGCGTGATGCGAGCAATAAGTCTGTTTCAGGACTCCAGATTTTCTCATCAACACCATTCAACACCCCGGAAAGACGACCTTCCCGATGACGCTGCTGCAACAGACCTTCCATACCATATGCAAACTGAGGCTCGGTAATTTCACGCGCATAAGTCGGGCTAACCGCCGTAATGTGATCAGCGTAATACAGCCCTGATTTCAGGAATGAAATCTGACCGTTGAACTCCAGGCCGTTAATGTTAAAGAACGACCACGGCAACTGAATTTCATCCATATGATGGGCGTAAAACATCCCCTGATACGCCAGGTTATGTACGGTAAACACTGACTTCGCCGGGCGACCCCGCGCTGCCAGATAAGCAGGTGCCAGACCAGCATGCCAGTCGTGAGCGTGGACAACATCCGGACGCCAGAAAGGATCGAGTCCACAAGCCATTTCGCATCCTACCCACCCTAACAGAGCGAAACGGATGACGTTGTCAGTGTAAGCAAACAAGTTTGTGTCATGGTATGGGCTACCCGGACGATCATAGAGATGCGGGGCGTCGATCAGATAAATTCCGACCCCGTTGTAGTGGCCGAACAGCAACGTAATTGGCCCGGCGAACGTATCCCGACGGGTTACCACCTGCGCATCCGTAATACCACGACGAATGTCGGGGAAGGCAGGTAACAATACGCGCGCGTCCACGCCATCCTCGATTTGCGCTGCAGGCAACGCACCGATGACATCCGCCAGACCGCCCGTTTTTAGCAACGGGAATATCTCAGAACAAACGTGTAAAACCTGCATTATCGCTCCTGTTTATGCCCTAACTTCCGCAGCATCTCACGGGTTACCAGCACGATGCCTTCCTCTGAACGGTAGAAACGACGTGCATCTTCCTCCGCATTCTCCCCAATCACCATCCCTTCCGGAATGACACAGGCACGGTCAATGACGCAGCGACGTAAACGACAAGAACGTCCTACCCATACTTCCGGCAGCAACACTGCCGAATCGATATTACAGAATGAATTTACACGGACTCTGGAGAAGAGAACGGATTGCACTACGACTGAACCGGAGATCACGCAGCCGCCGGAAACCAGCGAGTTAAGCGTCATACCATGGCTGCCTGAACGGTCCTGAACAAACTTCGCCGGAGGCAGAGATTCGTTATAAGTACGAATCGGCCAGTGCTGGTCATACATATCCAGTTCTGGCACAACAGATGCCAGGTCTAAGTTCGCTTTCCAGTAAGCTTCGAGCGTACCTACATCGCGCCAGTACGGTTCAGAATCAGGATCGGACTGTACGCAAGAGAGCGGGAATGGATGTGCATAAGCCATGCCAGCCTGGGTGATCTTCGGAATAATGTCTTTACCGAAATCATGGCTGGAGTTTTCGTCGTTATCGTCTTCTTCCAACAGTTCATACAGGTAATCCGCGTCAAAGACGTAAATCCCCATACTGGCCAGCGAACGAGTTGGATCATTTGGCATTGAAGGTGGATTTGCTGGTTTTTCCACGAACTCAATAATTTTTTCGTCCTGGTCAACAGCCATTACACCAAATGCACTTGCTTCCTGAATAGGCACTGGCATACAAGCTACGGTGCAACGTGCACCTTTTTCGACGTGGTCGATCAGCATACGCGAGTAGTCTTGCTTGTAGATATGATCCCCGGCGAGGATTACCACGTACTCAGCTTTGTAACGACGAATAATATCCAGGTTCTGCGTAACCGCATCTGCCGTTCCGCGATACCAGTTTTCGCCTTTCATTCTTTGCTGAGCAGGCAGCAAATCGACGAACTCATTCATCTCTTCATTGAAGAATGACCAACCGCGTTGAATATGCTGCACCAACGTATGTGACTGGTATTGCGTAATCACGCCAATACGGCGAATACCGGAGTTAATACAGTTAGAGAGTGCAAAATCGATAATACGAAACTTTCCACCAAAGTGGACGGCAGGCTTTGCTCGCTTATTAGTTAAATCTTTCAGACGGGTTCCACGACCCCCTGCGAGAATGAGCGCAACAGATTTGATGGGCAGCTGGCGTGCCAACATCAGCGGATCATTTTTTTCTAGCCCAACCATAATTAACTCCTTTTTCTATGACTTTTGAAACACGCACAGCCCGTGCGCAGACCCATGCCAGACTTCCAAAACGACCGGATTATCCTCTCCGGCGAAAGGAGGAATAGCGCGCCATTCCCCCTCGGGCAGAACAATATCAACCAAATGTGGTGTAGCATTCAGTGCGATAAGCCAGCGGTCGGATAACATGATTTGCATACATGTCATACCATGTTGCCACTCTTCAACACTTAAAACCTGACCATCTTTATTTAACCAACGTACATTGCCATCATTCTCTTGCCACCACTGATTTCGTGTCAGTGCCGGAATTTGTTGCCGTAGATGAATCAATGCCGCTGTAAAATCGGTCAATCCATTGTTTGCCCGCTCCCAGTCCAGCCAGGTCAGCGCATTATCCTGACAATACGCGTTATTGTTTCCATGCTGGCTATGGCCATGTTCATCACCTGCCAGCAGCATTGGCGTTCCCTGTGAAAGCAAAAGCGTCGTTAACAGCGCATGTACGCTGTCGCGTCGACGCTCAATCAGATCAAGTGATCCGCCTAATCCTTCTTTACCATGATTGTTACTATGGTTATTGTTGCTGCCGTCGCGATTTTCTTCTCCATTTGCTTCATTGTGTTTATTTGTGAAGCAGACACAGTCACGTAACGTGAAACCGTCATGCGCAGTGACCAAATTTATTGATGCGCCTGGCAAACGACCGTTACGATTAAATACGTCGCTGGAGCCAGCAAAACGCCCCGCAAAATCACCCAGTGACAAATTACGTTGCAACCAGAAACGCCGGGTTGCATCGCGGAAGTGATCATTCCACTCCGCAAACAACGGTGGGAAATTTCCCACCTGATATCCACCTTCGCCGATATCCCACGGTTCGGCGATAAGCTTCACCTGCGAAAGTACAGGGCAGTTCTGGATAGCAGTAAAAAGTGGTGCGTCCTGGCGAAACGCCGGAGTGCGCCCCATTACCGATGCCAAATCAAAACGAAAACCATCAACATGGCAGGTTTCAACCCAGTAACGCAGGCATTCGAGCGCATATTCCATCACGCCAGGATTACTCAGATTCAGCGTATTACCACAACCCGTCCAGTTGTGATAATCGCCATCCTCTTTGATCCAATAATAGCTACGGTTGTCAATTCCGCGCAGTGAGAACATCGGCCCGTCGAGATCCAGCTCTGCACTATGGTTGATGACGATATCGAGAATGACTTCGATTCCTGCTTTATGCAGCTCTTTAACGGCATCCCGGAACTCATCCAGCGCACTTTCTGGCGAACAGGCATACACCGGATGCAGCGCAAACATCGCCATCGGGTTATAGCCCCAATAGTTTGTCAATCCGAGTCGTTGCAGACGCGGTTCGCTGGCAAAATGGATAACAGGCATCAGCTCCAGCGCGGTAATCCCCAACCGTTTGAAATAGTTGATCATTACCGGATGGCCCAACGCTTTATACCGCCCACGGATCTCTGCCGGGATTTCCGGGTGCTGGTACGTTAAGCCTTTTACATGGGCTTCGTAGATGACCGTATTGCCCCACGGCGTGCGCGGCGGGGCGTCGTCTTCCCAGTTATAACTATCAGACACCACCACACATTTTGGTGCGATGGTGGCGTTATCCCGGCTATCTGGTGTTTCATAGCCCGCGTGGAATAGCGGGTTATCATGAAGATCACCTTCAACACGACGTGCGCAGGGATCAATCAACAGTTTCGCCGGGTTAAAGCGATGCCCTGCGGCAGGTTGCCACGGACCATGTACACGATAACCATAGCGCAAACCGGGTCTGGCATCTGCTAAATAGCCATGCCAGACATCTCCGCTGCGCCCCGGCAGGTCATAACGTACCTCATTTCCCTGTGCATCAAAGACACACAGTTCTACACGTTCGGCATGAGCAGAAAAGAGTGTAAAGTTAACGCCATGCCCGTCATACGTTGCACCATGAGGCGTCGCCTTGCCGGTTGTCAGTTGCGTCATTCCCCCTCCCGAACCAGCCAGACGGTAGCCAGCGGTGGCAGTGTGATGCTCAGAGAGTGCTGACGTCCGTGGCTGGCGATCTCATCGCTCTGTACCACGCCGCCGTTACCCGCATTACTACCGTGGTAGTGCATGGAATCGGTGTTCAAAATTTCACGCCATTTACCAGGTTGATTAATGCCAAAGCGATAATCATGACGCGGTACTGGCGTAAAGTTACTGGCAACTATGATTTCATTCCCGGCTTTGTCGCGGCGAACAAAGATCAGCACTGAGCGTTCTTTGTCATCTACCACCAGCCATTCAAAACCATATGGGTCAAAATCAAGCTCATGCAGTGCTTTGTGGTGACGATAAGTATGATTCAGGTCGCGCACCAGACGCTGGACACCGTGATGCCAGTTGTCACCGCCTTCCAGAAGATGCCAGTCGAGGCTTGCGTCATGATTCCACTCACGCCCCTGAGCAAATTCATTCCCCATGAACAGCAGCTTCTTGCCCGGAAATGCCCACATCCAACCGTAATAAGCGCGCATGTTGGCAAATTTTTGCCATGCGTCGCCCGGCATCCGATCAAGAATCGATTTCTTACCGTGAACCACTTCATCGTGTGATAACGGCAGGACGAAGTTTTCAGTGTAGTTGTAGAGCATACCGAACGTCAGTTTATCGTGATGATATTGACGATAAACCGGGTCGAGCTTCATATAATCCAGGGTGTCATGCATCCAGCCCAGATTCCACTTGTACCAGAAGCCGAGGCCGCCCATATCTTGTGGGCGAGAAACGCCTGGGAAGTCGGTAGACTCTTCCGCCATCGTCACCGCGCCCGATACTTGCTCACCGATAATACGGTTGGTGTTGCGAAGGAATTCAATCGCTTCGAGATTCTCGCGGCCACCAAACTCGTTCGGGATCCACTCGCCTTCTTTACGGCTGTAATCACGATAAATCATCGAAGCGACAGCATCGACTCGCAACGCATCGATACCAAAACGCTCGATCCAATACAGCGCGTTACCAACAAGGAAATTGCTGACTTCGCGACGACCATAGTTGTAGATCAGGGTATTCCAATCCTGATGGTAGCCTTCGCGCGGATCGCTATGTTCATACAGATTCGTGCCATCAAATTCGGCCAGGGCAAAGTCATCTGTCGGGAAGTGACCTGGCACCCAGTCGAGAATAACGTTCAAACCTGCTGCATGTGCGGCATCAATGAAATAGCGGAAATCATCGCGGGTGCCAAAGCGACGTGTCGGAGCATACAGGCCGGTTGGCTGGTAACCCCAACTGCCATCAAAGGGGTGTTCGTTAATTGGCAGCAGCTCAAGGTGAGTAAAGCCCATCCATTTAGCATACGGCACCAACTGGTCCGCCAGTTCGCGATAACTCAGCCAGAAATTGTTGTCGGTATGACGACGCCAGGAGCCAAGATGAACTTCATAAATAGAGATTGGTGCATCAAACTGATTCGCTTTTTTGCGCTCTTCGGTCTGTACGACCTTTTCAGGCAGTCCGCAAATAAGTGAAGCGGTTTCCGGGCGCATTTGCGCCTCAAAGGCATAAGGATCAGACTTCAGACGAAGATTGCCGTTAGCATCAATCATCTCGTACTTATAAAGCTGACCGTTATGGGCGCCAGGAATGAATAATTCCCAAATGCCGCTTTCTTTACGCAAACGCATCGGGTGACGGCGGCCATCCCAAAAGTTGAATTGCCCCACAACGGAGACACGACGAGCATTGGGTGCCCAAACGGAGAAGCGAGTTCCGGTCACGCCATCCATGGTATCTGCATGCGCGCCAAGTGTTTCATAAGGGCGCAAGTGAGTTCCTTCGGATAACAGCCAGGCATCCATCTCCTGAATAAGAGGACCAAAACGATAGGGATCATCGATCAGGTTTTGCTGTCCATGCCAGACAACAGCGAGTTGATAGCGGAAAAAATTTTTACGACGTGGTATTACACCACTGAAAAAACCACGAGAATCAAGACACTCAAGTTTAGCGAGTTTACGCCCCGTTTTTGGCTCGATAACCCAGACATCTGTGGCATCGGGCAATAGGGCGCGGACTTCCAACCCGGCGTTGGTTTTGTGCATTCCTAATACGGAAAAAGGATCCGCAAAATGACCTGCGATTAGCGCATTAATCACGTCTCTATCGATACGATCGGACATGGTTGTCTTCCTGTTTTATAGTGTCACCCCTTCCCACTGATTTTCGACATCAGGTAGTGACATTTTTGACCTGAACGGTGCAGCACTCTATGCATCCTCTCTGCGCCGTCCTACCTCCAGGCAATGCTGCAATACCTTCAGGTATTAAGCTGCCTTTCAAGAATAGCCAAACTTCTAAATGACTCCCGGTTTAATGCTTAACATCTGCGTCTACTCCTGTATTACGCAAAAAAAGGGGTGACCCGTCACCCCTGGAAAAGAAAGAAATTATTACGCCAGTTGACGAAGCATCCGACGTAATGGTTCTGCTGCGCCCCAAAGTAGCTGGTCACCAACCGTAAAGGCAGACAGGTACTCAGGCCCCATGTTCAGCTTACGCAGACGGCCAACCGGTGTAGTGAGTGTCCCGGTCACCGCTGCTGGCGTCAGTTCGCGCATGGTGATTTCACGATCGTTTGGCACCACTTTCGCCCACGGATTGTGTGCAGCCAGCAGTTCTTCCACGGTCGGGATTGACACATCTTTTTTCAGCTTGATAGTAAACGCTTGGCTATGACAGCGCAGAGCACCAACACGGACACACAAGCCATCCACCGGGATAGTGGAAGCGGTGTTCAAAATCTTGTTGGTTTCAGCCTGCCCTTTCCACTCTTCACGACTCTGACCGTTATCGAGTTGTTTGTCGATCCACGGAATCAGACTGCCCGCCAGCGGTACACCAAAGTTATCAACCGGCAGTTCACCACTGCGGGTTAAGGTCGTGACCTTGCGTTCAATCTCAAGAATTGCAGAAGATGGTGTTGCCAGCTCCTCAGACACATGACCATATAAGTGGCCCATCTGAGTCAGCAGTTCACGCATATGGCGCGCACCACCGCCAGACGCCGCCTGATAAGTGGCAACAGATACCCATTCCACCAGATCATTGGCAAATAATCCGCCCAGCGACATCAGCATCAGGCTAACGGTACAGTTACCGCCGACGAAAGTCCTGATGCCTTTATTCAGGCCTTCGGTAATGACATCCTGGTTAACAGGATCAAGGATGATGATGGCATCGTCTTTCATGCGCAGCGAAGAAGCTGCGTCAATCCAGTACCCCTGCCATCCGCTTTCGCGAAGCTTCGGATAAATTTCGTTGGTATAATCGCCGCCCTGACAGGTCACAATGATATCGAGCGCCTTTAGCGCTTCCAGATCAAAGGCATCCTGAAGAGTACCGGTCGTGGTGGAGCCGAACGTCGGCGCGGCCTGACCGAGTTGAGAAGTAGAAAAGAAAACAGGGCGAATGGCGTCGAAGTCGTTTTCTTCAATCATGCGCTGCATGAGAACGGAACCGACCATACCGCGCCAGCCGATAAAACCAACATTTTTCATAGCGTTTTTTTCCTGCTGAGATGTGTGCTGTATATATGTGCCGTAATCCTGGGCACATCCTTCACCATACAAAAAGCAGCCAAAGTCGCAAGTGAAATTAATCAATGATCGCTAAGCCATCAGTAATGCGACTAATCGTGCTTTGTTGGCACGCAGAAAGTCCGCGACAATTATCAGGGAATTTGAGTTATGAATGAAATCATTTCTGCAGCAGTTTTATT
>ERZ1034915.1787-NODE-1787-length-11194-cov-3.430918_pt1 | contig 11194 bp, 10 predicted proteins | sample MGYA00520592_ERZ1034915 | MGnify/ENA primary metagenome ERZ1034915 (study PRJEB33766, sample SAMN09781787) | gut metagenome | biome: gut microbiome | host: Homo sapiens | place: Madagascar | study: EMG produced TPA metagenomics assembly of the PRJNA485056 data... | reverse complement strand
GGAGTACGTCCCCTGTTCACGCCTGTTTGGGACGCCGCACTGCCTATCCCTCGTCAAGCTCCTTGAGCCTCGCAAGGCAGCGATCGATGAAACCGTTCCTCACGTAGATCCCGAGAAAGCCATCGCAGAAGTGGTCTCCGCGGATGCACCAGGTAATGCAGGCAAGCACCGGCTCGGCGTTCGCATGCTCGATGTCACAGCCAGCGATGCCGTCGGAGTCGTCAACGCCATAGTGCTCGAGCGTGGCATAGTAATGGCAGTCGGCGAACCCAAGATCGTCGAGGTCATCATCATGAAGCCCGCAGAAGTCGTCGGCGAAGTCCTCCATACCCAAGGTCCCACAGCCAAGATGGCTACCCAGATCCCCGCCAGCCAGCGCCCCTGCGTATTTGGTCAGCTTCTCGTACATCACAGCCCAATCTCTGCGAGAACCTTCTTCATCTTGAGTGCCCAGCCGAGCTGTTCCTCGATGTAGGCGGGCCACGCGGCCTCGTTGCCCTTGATGGGGTGCCCCTCTTTGTAGAAGCGGACGCCCGACGACTTCTTGGCGTCGAACGGAATCGCCGCAAGCCCCAAAGCATCTTCGAATAGCTGTTTGTTCTCGATGGCATGACGGCCGATAAGCTTATCGTCGTTCACATAGAACTCAACGCCCGTGCGTTCGCGCGCCGTATCAATTAACAGCGCTATATGGTATTTAGAGCTGCCAAGAGCCAGATTAGACCAATGGTCCCGAGCGGGTTTATGGGGCGAGAACTCCGCCAGAAACTCCGGATGCTCCGCGGCAATCCGTTGATACGCAGTCCAGTATGCAAGCTTCGCGCGATCAGTATCGGAAAGGCCGCTCGCATCGCCCTCCCCCGCTTCCTCAAGCGGCATCTCGAACGTAAGCTCGCTCTCGTCGATGCCACAGATGGCAAAGACCCTCCTCAGCAGGTTCGTCTTGGCCTCGTTGTTGCAGCCAGTCCACACGAACACGTCGTCGGCGACCTTGGAGTACTCGGGGGCAGCATCTGCGCGGAAGTAGTTCGCCGGATATTCCGTGCCCTCTACGAGCGCATGCAGTCTCGCGGAATCACGCTCGTAGATTCGACGCATGACCATCTGCATCATCGTGTTCCACTGCTTGACGACATGGTGCTCGCCCATAAACGTGAAGGCCGAGATGCGACGACCCATAAAGCTGGTATCAGAATCCAGCGATGCCATATCTGGCAGGACTGTCTGCGGAACGTAGGTGCTCTGCGGCATGGGCCAAAGCTCCAGAAACTGTTGAGTAAGCCGCTCGCAGCGCTCCTCGAGCTGCTCGACGCCCCAACCATCCTGCTCGCCAATCCACTTGGTCATACGGAAGCCACTCGAGCGGAACCCCTTTGTCATGTCGCGCTTCTGCTCAAAGGGCCTGTTGCTGTAATCGCTGTTGTAGGCCGTAAGCGTAAGGTTGGCAATGCGGTGGAGCCACTTCTCGTGGATAGCCTGCCAATCCTCCCCCAGCTCCAACTTCCAGGCATCGCTCAGCGTCTGGGGCATCACGTGCTCAACGGAGAACTCGCCACTCTCGAGTCCGCCGATGACATCGATGCGCTCCTTGCTGTCACTATTCTCGAGCCTGTCATACAGGTAGAACTTGCGGTTTCCAATGCGGTAGAAGTCCCTGGTTCTCACAGCCTCGAAGAACTCGGCATTGCCAGGGAAGCAACCGGTACCGCCCTTGTGTGTAAGAAGATACGCCACAACCTCGACGTAGCTACCGCCAGACGCCACACCCTTTTCAGCCTCACCCTGAAGGGTTTCGAAGATCTTGTTGAGGGCGTTAGACGGCGCCGCACACACCCAGCGACGGAAGACATATGATTCCACAATGCCGAGAGCATCCGCAACGTCGTCATCGTCAATCTTGTCCTGCCTGCGGTATTCAAGAAGGCTGAGCAGATAGGGATACGCAACGGTTGCCTCAAGGTTTCGGAGGTTCGCAAGCCGGCGGCCCACGGCTCCAGACTCCGCGTCAGGATGAATAAAACGCTGGTAGTGCGTGGAGTACGTGAGCATGTCGCCGAGGAGCCCCGCCGTGTCTATGTGCAGGTCATCGCCATCTCCTGTATGGTAGCGCTTGCGCGCAAACGCTCGAAACGTCTGGTAGACCTTGCGCATCGCAGGGGTCTTACCCTGAACGGCAGCGAGGTAGAAGCGAATGAAATCGCTCACCTCGTAGTCCGTATTGACCTCAATGGCGTTCCAGAACCTCTCGTAATAGAGCTCCTGATGTTGTTGGTCGAGGTTCATGAGCACGAAGTTGCGAATCTTGTCGGCCTCAGAGAGGTCGAGGCCGGTGGAGTTGAGGCTCTCGAAGATGAGCTGGGCGTCATCGGTGGGGTCAAGGGTGATGTCGATGACGCAGAGACGCTCGATGGCATCGACGAGCTGGTCGACGCTCACAGTCATAGAGGCCAGCCGGCTCTTGAAGTACAGGTAGTTCTGGGTGACGCTCGAGTCCTTGACGAGTGCGGAGGCCGGGACGGAGGCATCGGTCGGACAAGCGTCCTCGAGGACGGCCTCAAGGGCAGCGCTGTCGCTCTTTACGAGCTTGAGGCGCAACTTCTGCTCGTTCTTGTGACGTCTGTCGATGAGGTAATCCTCTTCGATAACGTCAGCGAGATCGGAGTCCTCAGAGGAAATCACGCCATCACGGAGCTGCCTGGCAATGCCGGCAAAAAGGAGAAACACCGTGGTGATGCGTTGCTGGCCGTCGATGATGACGCGCTCGCCATGAGGCGTCTGCGAGACGATGCTTCCAAAGAAGTGCTCCTCGCGGCCGTCCTTGACCATCTCGACGAGGTCATCGAACAACCGAGCGCAGTTGTCGGTCTTCCAGTCATAGTTGCGCTGGTAGACGGGTATGACAAAGCGCGTCTTCTTGCCCTCGATGAGATAGGTAAGGTTCTGCTTGATTCCGTTCACGCGGCGCCTCCGGAGTCATCGTCCCAAAGGGGCCGTAGCCCTTTGGGCCCGCTTGGTTCTCTGCAAAATGATAGACCCCCCCAGCCGCAAAACCTTAGCGGACAGCTAATGCGTGAACAGGGTGAACAGGGGACGTAGCACCGTTCACGCGCGCGAGACCAGCAGCTGGCTCCGCTCACGTATACTAATCGCCATCACCCCCCGACGACAGGAGATGCGCATGTCCATCCAGATGAGGAACTTCCCCGAGGGACAGAATGCCCGGATAACGGCGCAGCTCGGGGGCTACTCCGTCCTCGAGTACGAGCGCGACCTCAGCGTGAGCCCGCAGGAGGCCCAGCTCTCCTACTTTGCCTCCAAGATGAACGTGAGGCGCAGACAGCTCGTCTGCCACCTGGACCAGTTCGCGAGCCGCAGCGTCACCATGCAGGCCGGCGCCATGCAGTGGATGGCCGGAGACGTGCAGCCCCGCACCGGCATCCACGGCGTCGGCGACTTTGCGCGCAAGCTCGTGCGTGGCTCCGTGACCGGCGAGTCCGCGATAAAGCCCGAGTACGAGGGAAGCGGCATCATCACGCTGGAGCCCACGTACAAGTACATCCTGCTCGAGCAGGTCTCCAACTGGGGCGGCGGCATGGTGATCGAGGACGGCTCGTACCTGTCGAGCGACTCGGCGATTGAGCAGAGAGCGGTCATGACGACACGGGCGTCCGCCCAGCTCGCTGGTGGCGAGGGGCTGTTCAACCTGGGACTCTTTGGCAACGGCGTCGCGGCGCTCGAGTCGTGCGTGCCGCGCGAGGAGCTCATCATCGCCGACCTCACCGACGACGTGCTGAAGATCGACGGGCCGCTTGCCATCGCGTGGTCGGCCGGGCTGGAGTTCACGGTGGAACGCACGACCAAGTCCCTCATCGGCTCGGCGGCCTCCGGCGAGGGCCTCGTCAACGTCTACCGCGGCACCGGACGCGTCATGTTCGCACCGGTTGCGCAGGGGCACGTTGCGGACGCGAGCTAAGGCAGACGCGTGCAAACTCCGCCTCCCGGGATGAAAAAAGGCCCGCGCGGGTTCAGACCCGTCCCGGCAGGCGGAGTTTGCAATTCCGGCAGCGCTACAGCCCGTCGTAGTGCGTCCACATCCTAACGACCTTTACCGTTCCCTCATATAGCACGCCCCCGCGCTCGCGCTCTCCCCCGATCACCTGGTAGACGAATCGATGCTGCAGGTTGATACGCCGAGAATAGAGGCCGGATAGGTTACCCACAAGAGCCTCGTACGCAGGCGGGACGCCAAAGGGGTTAGCCCTGACCACCTCGACCAACGCTTTCGCTTTCTTATCCAAGCCCGCAGCCTTGAGCCTCTTGGCATCCTTGGCGGCCTGTTTGGTGAAGGCAACCTCCCACATGCTTACCACTCCAGCGCGTCTTCACCAACGCACTCAGACAGGGGCTCAGCGGCTCCCTCGACAAGCGATTCGGCCATGCCCGGAATGCCATTGAGGTATAGCGTCTCTTCGATGGCAGCCCAGTCATCCTCGCCAATGAGGACGGCGCCCTTGCCCCGACTGTTGGTAATGGCAATTGGCGTGCAGTTCTCATTGACGCTGGCAATGACGTTATAGAGATCCTTGCGCGCGGCAGTAGCTGTGATCGAACCCATGGCGACTCCTTTAACGTACGCTATTACGTACGTCAGTATACGCGTACGCAAAAGCGTACGTCAATTTGCTATGAGGAGGAGGTGCAGCACCACTCGGACAGACAACATATGGGAGAGCGGGAATAGCTAATGGCCCCAATTCAGATCGGCACGAGCCGCACGCTTTTTTATTAAAGAAATGAGGCGCTTGATAGGCTCCGTCTCACGCTTGACTGGATCCCACCTCGATCCATGGAGAAGGACGCAGCTCTCCGTGCCAAGCACGTATCCCCACGTAACGCCATCGTATATAACCCATTTCGAATCTAATCTGTCCCGGTAGACGCCAGGTTCTTGCAAAGTAATGAGCGGCAGCAGCTTCCCTGGGGAGATACGAAACGCATGCGGAGAGGTGTCGCCCTTCCTCTGTCTCACCGTCCCATAGCCGGTTACGAGATTGCAAGAGATGGCAACCGGCTCACTAATGTCGCCATTCGGTGATGAAATAAGGCGAATCCAGGTTGCCGTTCGGCCAATCCGACCCACCATAGGACTATCGGCATGAATGGGCGCAGGCATGATATGCGCGATTGGCGCCCCCTCATCGTTAGAATCCCATCGGACGTAGGAAAACGACCCTCCATACGCTTTCTCGATTTCCGCATCTTTACGCGCAAGAAACAGCTCCTCAAAGGGCTCGACGTCCTCGGGGTCAATGTGCCAGCCGAAGAGGTCGGGGAGCCAATCCCCGTTCCAGCTCGAATACCCTATGGAAACTGGGTAAAAAGCACCGCTTATCTGTGGTTGAAGAGCCTCGACAGCATCGAGGACATCATCGAAGTCGAGAAGGTAGCCATCACACGTCCCACATAAGCATCTGCTTTCCATGTTTGTTCCTTCCCGCGCCGCGCGCCCATGAGCAGGGAACACGGCTCCGGCACGCGAGACGACGCGTTCTCAATCACTCAGCACCAGAAGATCGGCAGTCCCATCTCGGCCGAAGCCACGAGAAGGGAGCGAATCCTCTCGGCAGTGTAGTAATGGCCCTCGTGCATGAACGGAGCCTCGCGGGCCTCGACCCAGAATTCCCTGGCGACCTTTGGCAGACCACTCGTGCCGATCGAATCGAAGAGGCGCACGCGCTCCCCCGTCTCCGAGAGCGTCACGTCCATTGGCTGCGCGCCATGATCGTCTGCCGGGCCGACAGGCTCTTGCCTGAACCTCCTGGTCACAAGCTTGCGGCCATTCTGAATGAAATAGACATGGTCGCCCTCCATGCCCATCTCGACAAACGGTCCCATCATCATGGGGTATACGCCGCAGTCCGCACAGGTCCAAACCGGCTCGTCAGACTCGCCACAGACGAGCGCATTGAACTTCAGGGCCTTTGCCCTATCCAACATATCGTCCAGCTCGTGAAGCGCTTGATCCGCGAGCTCGACGGGATACGTGCCGCCATTGCCATTAGGAATGAAGACGCTCAGGGCAGGATACCGGGACCCTCCGCCAAGCTCCTCGACAACGGACTGGAACTCTCTGGCACCAGCCCAGTTGCCCACCCACTCGCTGAGGTACTCACCGTACTCGTGCTCGCAGGCCTGATGGTCCGTCCACTCCCGAAATGCATCATCGAGGTCACCGTATTGGGCCAGATACCCGTCATACCCAAGCTCCGAGCGCTTGGCATCCAACATCCGCGAGCAGATGTAGCCCTCCTCGTCCCGATAAATATCATCGAGCGTGAAAGGCGCAGGAGGGTTGGAGAGCCTCCCCTTCTCCAGGCAATTGCACGGCACGAACGCGTCGAGTCCCATGGCATCCTCCATCAGACGACCGAACATGCGGAGAAGATACCAATCGTTGCGGACAATAAGTCAATCCCAGTCGTGGACGGGGACGTAGCACTGTTCACCTCCCCGTCCACGACCTAGAACCTCGCGAACAGCCGGTCGCTCCCCGGGACATGCTCAAATCCGAGACGCAGATAAAACTCGGTGGCCGCTTCGTTCAACGGGTCGACCACCAGAGCCCGGGCTCCAATAGTCTCCGCGGCTCTCTTGGCGCGATGATAGCCATCGAGAAGCAGCTGCTTGACAAGGCCTTCCCTTTGGTACTCGGAATCCACTCCGAGCATCCCCAGGAGAATCACCGGCACTTGCTCGGGAGCATTTCTTGCCAACCAGCCCGTCATTGCGTTGCGATCCATGGAATGCGCCGACAGGCTATAGAAGCCCGCGAGTCGCCCGTCCCCGTCAAAGGTGACGTAGACGACCGCAGTTCCCCGCTTGAAGGCACCTCGGGCGTGCTTCTGGAGCCAAGTGTCGATTGCGGACTCTCCGCACGTAAAGCCAGACAGCTCATCCGAGGGTTCGAGCCTCCTAGGCGGCGTAAACATCGTCACTGCTCCCACATAGTCTTCTGGGAGACAAAGCTCTCCAGCGTGGGATTCATGGGCGCGTCCAGGGCCTCGACGAACGCATCGAAGTCGGCAGGGGCCATGACCGTATGGCCGCTACGCGCGATGACCTCGCGCGCATTTGCCAGCAGGCTTTCGAGCGACCACTGGGAGAGGCTGATGCCACTCAGGCTGGCAGCAAGCTCAACCTCCTCCTTCTGCTCGACAGTCATTCGCAGGTCGAGCCTGGCGCTCTTCTTGTGCGATGTGATGGCGGCCATAGCATGCGTCCTTCTCGTGTACTGTGAATCGCCGTACATTTTACCAAAGCATAGAGGACTAGAGACGATGAGAGACTGGCCTCCCTCGCTCGTTCCAATCATGTAAAAGCACGAGGAGATAAAGCAGACAAACTAGCTTCTTTCCCACAGGCCCAAAGGGACAGAATCGAATTACTGCGACATTGGAGTTCAACTTTGGCGATCCCGAGATTCGATTATTCTCTTCTCAAAGCGCCATACAGGTCGTCGACAAGCAGGTGCACCAGGTCCTTTCTCACCTCCTGGTGATCGAGAAGGAAGTTATAGAACTCCTGGTTCTTGTCGTAGTTCTCCACGAGCGCGTCTTCAGTCTGATCATCAACAGTATTCGTGAAGTCCTGCTTGCCATTCACCTTGGCGCTACGCCTGATATGGTCATTCGCCTTCAAAGTCCCGCGAAGCGACATGAGGGAGCTCGCTGCCACGTCGGTATCAAAGCTGGTGCCGTAGCGCGCATTCCAATCGCTGATAATCTTCGAGAGGGCCTCGATCGTTTTCCGGCCAAGCCCGACGCCAATGCCACGAGCAATCGTTACCACTGGAGACGCAACGAGATCGCTCTTCCCTGCCTTTTGGTTAACGTGCTCTCCCCTCGGATTAACCTGGAAGTCCGAGAAGCTCACTTTGTCAGAGATATCGATGCCCTGCTCGTGCTTCCCGGCCTTGGCAATCTCCCTAATGAGACACTGGCAGAATCGATACTCCATATGCATGTACTCGTCCGTAAAAGGGGCCGACATGATGATGAACGCATACTGACGAATAAAGTGGCGGATGATTCTGCGAGCCCTGTCGGCCTCTTCCTCCTCCATACCTTTGACCTCGGCGACGGCAGGCTCGAGAAGGCCCCACATTCGCTCCTTGTCACGGGCTGTCTGGCTATCTTTTATCAGCAGACCGTAGAACTCGCGAACGTCATCGGCGTCAAGCAGACACAGTTCCTCAAGATGACGCTCGGTTTCCTTAAGGTCGGCGTAGGTAAGCGGGTTTTCAAGCACCGTATTCTCGTAATACGGTGCAAAAGCCTCGGCGATGTCCTCGTAGGAATTGACGAAGTCGAGCACATAGGGACGCTTCTCGTATGGAGGACAGATGCGATTGAGGCGCGAGAGCGTCTGAACCGCAGAGAGGCCGTGAAGCTTCTTGACGATGTACATTGCCGACAGCAGAGGCTCGTCAAAGCCCGTCTGATACTTGTCCGCAACGATGAGGATGCGATAGTCGCGCTCATGGAAGAGCTTCGGGAGCTTATCCTCCGCCAAGCCGCCGTTCATGCCAGTCTCGGTGTACTTCTCCCCATCAACCACAATCTCTCCCGAGAAGGCCACGAGCGCCTGAATGTGACCGAGCTTTCCCATGTTCTTGCGACGAAGCTCCTCGTAGGCAAGGCGATAGCGTACCGCAGCTTCTCGACTCGAGGTCACGATCATCGCCTTGGCTCCGCCGTTTAGGTCGCCCTGGACCTTGGCGGCAAAGTGGTCGATCATGACATGGAGGTTCTTGTCAATCGTGCCATCGTTGATAGCAATAAGGTGCGCAAGTCTGCGCTTCGCCGCCATGGACTCGAGCTCAGGATCATCGGGAACGGACTTTGTGACCTTGCAGAACGAGTCGTAGGTGATGTAGTTCGAGGTAACGTCGAGGATAAAACCCTCCTCGATTGCCTGCCTCATGGAATAGAGGTCGAACGCCTCCTTATGACCCTGTGTGTTGAGCGTGCCGAACATATCGAGCGTGCGGCCCGTGGGCGTGGCCGTAAAGCCGATGGTCGTTACATTGCACTGGCGCCCCGAGCGGGCTATGTCCTCGGCAATCGCCTGGGAAACCCGGTCGATGCCAGAGGGCTCCTGGATGTCAACGTCGGACAGCACGCCATTGACCGCCGCCATCGTCTCGCCAGAGGTTGACCCATGAGCCTCGTCAATGAGCACGGCGAAGTGGGAGCCCGTGCCATCAAAGACGCCCTGATCAAGGTTGAGGAACGTGGCCATGGTGCAAACCACGATGCGATATCCGCCGGCAAGCGCCCTCGCGAGCTTCCCGGACTTGCTACCCTCCCCGCTCTCATCGACCTTGCCCTCGGAGTCGATGACCTTGATGGTTCCGGATGCCTTTGCCATGTCGATTACGGCAGCCTGGAGTTGGCGATCGACCACGATGCGATCGGTGACGATGAGAACCTTGTTGAACAGCAGGTCGTCCTCGCCCTGTGCGAAGAGCCCCGCCAGCTTGTGCGCAAGCCAGCAGATGGTATTCGTCTTTCCCGACCCCGCGCTGTGCTCAACCAGATAGTCGCGAGCCGTCTTGTTCTTTCGAATGTCCTCGGCGATACGAGTGACGGCTCGATACTGCTGGTAGCGAGGGAAGATCGGCCTCTCATCCTTCTTCTTGTTCGTCTTGCGGTCTCGAGCGTAAAAGATGAAATCATAGATGAGGGAAAAGACGGTGTCCTTGGTAAGAATTTCCTCCCACATGTATGACGTGGCAATGCCGTCACGGCACTCGGGGTTCCCCGCCCTCGTCTCATGGAGAGAACCCTCGACACGAACGCCCTTGTTGAAGGGCAGGAACTTGGAAGAAGCCCCAGAGAGCGCCGGGCACGCCCACACCTCATGAAGATCCATGGCGAAGTGAGCTAGCGCGCCAACCTTGGGCTTCAGCAGGCGCGTCTTGCAATCGCGCTCAAACTTATACTGCTTGATGGCATCACGATAGTCCCAGCCCGTGCCCGAAGATTCGCACTTGAACTCAAAGGTGAAGATGGCAAGGCCGTTGAGGAAGAGAACGAGATCGATGCGCTCCCCCTCCTTGTGATAGACCTCGTCCATGACCGACAGGATATTCTCCGAATAGAGACCCGCGGCCTTTCGATCAAAGCTCGCAGAGGGACGAGGACAAACGAGGTCCAGCTCGATGCCGCCATCGAACGCCACGCCATTCCACATGACATCGACCAAGCCCCTGTCTCCGATGGCGGAGACGATCTTAGCAAGGATGGTCTCGTGCGAACCGCCGTTGTAGAGAGCGTGGAGCCTTTCCATCTTCTCCGGCTGTGTCCGCTCGAGAAAGTCGAAGAGGAGGTCGACGTCCATGGCACGCACGGGGTCGTAGCTCGCGCTCGCGGTGCGGTGAATGTAGCCATCATCTTTCACGAGGTGGTCAATGATGAGGTCTTGGAAGGCGCGCTCCGTGAGGGGGTTCTTCCCCTTGCGACCATGGCTGTCGTAAATGGCGGCGGTCTTCACGGCAGAGAAGTCAATGCGGCTCTGGACGCCCATGGCTATGCCTCCTCGGTCACGCGACGCTTGCCGGTGACGTACTCGTAGATGAGGGACTGACGACGGCGCTTGAGGACGTCAAGTTGCTTGCGCTTGGTGTCGAGAACGGCGTCGATGGCGGAGGTGCGCCTGTCGAGGTAGTCGGCAATGGAGCACTGCTCGTCGATTGAGGGGAATGGCAGCAGTATTCCACCCAGATCCGTTTGCGTCATGCTTGGGAGGGTGCTCCCGGTTTGGTAGCAATCAAAGTCAAAGCACAGCGCGCAATAGAACAGGAAGCGAAGATCCGATTCCATCTTTTGTGTGCCGTAAAACATCGTGTCAACGGTCCAGAACGGCTCTTTTACCAGAAGAGGCTTATTGACAGTGCCCTTTCGTCCGAGGAGGAGCGCCGGAGTTGAACAGAGAGCCCTATCGGTCCACTTAAACTGGCCTCCCGAGCCATAGACCGGAATGTCGCCGTCATCGTTGGCAACCTCTTTGCCATTGTTAATATGCAAAACGTCCTTCAGGCGAAGGAGCTTTCGACTTTCCGGGATGTCGCCAATCCACTCGACGCCGCTGGGCTTGGTGGGGACGGTTGGGTCGAGGCCGCGGGTCACAGCCT
>ERZ1034915.1780-NODE-1780-length-11233-cov-13.122025_pt1 | contig 11233 bp, 8 predicted proteins | sample MGYA00520592_ERZ1034915 | MGnify/ENA primary metagenome ERZ1034915 (study PRJEB33766, sample SAMN09781787) | gut metagenome | biome: gut microbiome | host: Homo sapiens | place: Madagascar | study: EMG produced TPA metagenomics assembly of the PRJNA485056 data... | reverse complement strand
GTAATGTAATCGAGATTTTTTTTAATTTTGACACTATTTATTAATTGGAATTAAGGAAATTCATGTAAATCAAATGGGATAACCCCAAATGATGTAAGAGCGTTCGTCAATGCGCCATGCCAAAAGCTAAATGCCTTTGCTCAAGCCCACAGACTTTAGTCGTGGGTTATTGACAAAACAATAATAAAATGAAGACATTTAATAGACATATGGATAGTTGGTTTAACAATAGTTTTAAAGGCTATTGTGGGACATCGTATGCATCCGCAGAGAAATGCGGTATTGAATGCCGACCATTTAAAAACAGAGGTGGAATATAGCGCAGAACAAGGCGCAACCGAAAAAGCACATAGGTTTTTTAACCACAACATATTCCCAACCTCTGACAAGATTCTCAATCAAAACTTTTCAGAGGTTTTTTATTTTGTTATAAGGTGAATATGCAGTTTGGCACGATTGTTGATGATATTGTTCATTGTTATGGAAAATATTAGAAAGGCAAGAAGTCATTACAAAATATTCAACGGAGAACTTGTTGAAAAGAAGTCTTATGACACTGAGGATGATGCTTTATATGTGGCAAGACTTTTAAACAGTTCAAAGGATAAAATATGGAAAATGGTGGCTTACAAATGTGACAAATGTGGAAAATGGCATGTGGGCAGTACCCATAAAAGATTGACTGATGAAGAGAGGGAAAGATATGGAAAGAAGTTGAATAAGAAATATTGAAATATAGGGACATAGTTTAATGGTAGAATGGGGGTCCCCAAAACCTTTGATGTCCGTCCAATTCGGGCTGTCCCTGCAAAAAAATGTAGATGTGGTGAAGTTGGTTTAACACGGTAGTCTGCAAAACTACTATTCATTGGTTCAAATCCAATCATCTACTCTAAAAATATAGTAGTGTCCGAGAGGTCTAAGGGGTATGGTTTGGGACCATATTTTCGTGAGTTCGAATCTCACCTACTATACTGATTATCAATAACTTACAAATGCTGCGTTATGCCAGTGGTTAAGCACTCGGACTTTCACTCCGATGACTCCGGTTCGAATCCGGAACGCAGTACAAACATGGGGGAGTAGCTCATATGGTAGAGCGCAACACTGAAGATGTTGGCGTAGGCAGTTCGATTCTGTCCTCCCCCACAAATGATATTAAAAGAATTTTATTTAAAAATGAAACAGAAGGATATAAAACGAAAACATAGATAAGTGACGTTATTTGGACTGTAGGAGTAAAGCCCTATTTGATTAGGTTCAAAATAACGTTTGGAAAGCGTTCGTGGCTTAATTGGATAGAGCAACTGGCTTTTAACCAGTGGGTTATGGGTTCGAGTCCCATCGGGCGCACAAATATGCTCCTATAGGTTAATGATAGACTAACGGACTCTTAATCCGTGTGTTCGGGTTTGATTCCCGATGGGAGCACAAAAAAAGATATGCCTCTATAGCATAACTGAACAATGCAACAGATTTCTAATCTGTAGACTATAGGTTTGAATCCTATTGGAGGTACAAAGTAGGCTTTTAAGTTACATGGATATGCCAAATGAAATGTGACAGGTTGATGGTGATGGCACATCAATTGACCATAGGGAGTTCGCCTCACTCCTTTTATATTGTTCCATAGGCTAACGGATAAACCGAAACGCTACGAACGTTTTATTCAGAGTTCGAATCTCTGTGGGACAACAAAAAATATTTGGAAGTGCGGCAACGATGGTGAGTTGCGACAGACTGTAAATCTGTTCCTTCGGGTTAGGGGGTTCGAATCCCTCCACTTCCACGAATATATATTTGGGCGGTTAGTTCCAATTGGTAGAACGTCTGATTTGCATTCAGAAGGTTATCGGTTCAAGCCCGATACCGTCCACAAATATAGCATAGCGATTTAGTTTAATGGTAAAACAACGGACTCATATCCCGTAAAAAATAGTTCGATTCTATTAATCGCCACAAAAAAATAAGGGCTTGTAGCGCAGTTGGTTTAGCGCATCTCGCTGATACCGAGGAGGTCGTAAGTTCAAGTCTTGCCAAGCCCACAAAAATTTTCAAAAAACATTTGGAGATTAAAAATAAAGTTTGTATCTTTGCATTGTTGAGAGATGATAACAAAGACATCAAACAACAAAAAGTTCATTGACAATATTGATGAAATTATACAGGTTCATTTAATTTGTGAGAATTTGAAATGAATCAATGGAGGGGTGCCGGAGTGGTTTATCGGGCCGGTCTTGAAAACCGTTGAACGTGATGAGCGTTCCGAGAGTTCGAATCTCTCTCCCTCCGCAAAATTGAATTGGCTATAGCTCAGAGGGTAGAGCAGCAGACGCAAGTAATGATTTTTGGAAAAGAATTTGACAGCAATTTAATTGTTAATGACTGATAATCAGCGGGTCGTGGGTTCGAGTCCTACTAGCCAATCTAAATCTTATTTTAATATGGAACAAATTGGAACAGATTTTCAAGGATGGCCAATTAATAAACTAACCCTTGAGGAAATCCTACAAAAAATGGGAGCAATCAAGGTAAGGGATATTAAGGGTAATGATATTCTTGGATTTAATGCCAATGATTCAGTTCTTAATTCTTATCCAAGAACATTGGAAGATGATGGAATGGGTTATGGCGTTAATGAAAAATTCATTACAAGTGTTGATAGAAATGAAGATAATATCAACTTTTTTGTTGATAAGGAAATTCTTGAAGATGAGTAATTTAGGGTTAATTGCCGAGGTGATGCAATGGGAGACATGGTATTCTCAAAAAATACTGGGCGCAAGTCCTTATGGGTTCAAGTCCCATCCTCGGCACAAAGGAATTCTTGCTACAACAAGAAAAGAAATCATACAGCAATTTTAATACTTTCATACTGTTTATTATGGGGAGGATGAGTTCGACTCTCATCAATGGAGAATTTGTAGATAACTCTGTTTAGTTTAGCGGTCAGAATTAAAGTAATAGATTTCTGTCCTATTATAGTTCGTTAGTTCAGCATGGTTAGAATATCGGCTTGTCACGCCGGAGGTCATGGGTTCAAATCCCATACGGACTGCAAATAATTGAAAAATGTTAGGAAAACATGCAGCAATTTTTTTAAGTGGATAACAATTTTTACTGAAAATAAAAATTCAAATAGTTCGAATCTATTTTGTTTTCCGAAAAAGCAGCAATAGTATAATGGTTATTATGCAACCTTGCCATGGTTGATAAGGCAGTTCGATTCTGCCTTGCTGCTCTACCTCTTTCTATTTCCAAGTAGAAATGTTCCTTGATGGCGGGGATTACGCACCATCTGTAGACTTATAAATAATAAAGTCGGTTTTGCTGTTGATTTTTCCATAAAATGCAAACAGTGGTGGTAAACAAAGTGCTTCCCGTTTTTTTGATTTAAGGAATATTTTTGAACGTAAAATAAAAATAATTCTTTTAGCCAAGATTAAATCTTAGTAATAAGAGCAATTGTTGGAGATTGTAACAGAAATGTTGTGGGATATTCAATAACGTTTAAATAATATTCTACTTTTGGCTATTTTGCCTCCTTAGTATAATGGTTATTATAACTGACTTGCTACAGAGTAATTCTCTGAAATGAATTGGGTTGATGATAGGCTCTTTAAAAAGTTCGATTCTTTTATCAATCCCTAATCAGTAGAGGATGGTTCGATTCCGTCAGGAGGCTCTATAAAAAGCGAAAGAGAGGTTCCACCATTCCTCTCTTTCTAATCACAGTCCAATGATAAGGTAGCGAAATTCCTTGTTGTTCCGACCTGCGATATCTTTCTACTATCAATAAATAGTAGAGAAAATGGTGAAAAAGATTTGGAAAATATAATTTTTATTTATATCTTCGCAAAGTAAGGTTTTGTTTTAAGTTAACGGTGCTTATGTAGGCAATTGGTAAAGCCACTTGCATTAAGTGAGTGATATAGCGGTTCGATTCCGCTCATAGGCGCAAAGGTAATAATTATAATTATATGCTATCTAATAGTATGAATTATTTACCGAATATCCTTTTTCATTTCTGGCATGGAATGAAATAAAAATGATTGGAGATGGTTGCCCAATCCCATCGCTCCGTGGATAATGGATAGGAGATAGGTTCCAATGCCATGGAACCGAAGTAGTCGCTATGGTGTAACGGAAGCACGTTTCCTGATAGAAGGAAAGGAAAAGAGTTCGAGTCTCTTTAGCGATTCAAAAATTGCAGGTATAGTATTGTTAATCTTTAAATAATTTATATTTAGAAAGCAAAATCCTATGAGATATAAATTAAGTCAATATGTAAAAAACACAACGCTGCGTTGAACATATTGGAGGAGGGAGAAAGGATAATAGGGCTGAGTTCGCCCGAATAGACGCTTGCGGACTGCCCAACTATGGATGACAGACTTGATTTGCGAATGTCAAAAACAATTTGTATATTTGCATAGAGGCACTAAAAAGTAGTGGCAGGTTGAGACAAGAAAGAAATGTAAATTGTAATAAATTACTATAATTTACGGAACTATGTCAGATTTCCATTTTGAAGATGAGAGTTTGATTCTCTCTATCTGCTCAAAAAGCAACAAATCAACTTTTGCGGTGTGTGGAAAAAAACCGTTGGCTTTCGGCTGAAAAGGCATAGAGTGAATCAGCCATAGGGAAAGTAACGTTACCCTAACAAGTTCTTTTTAAAGGTGGGGAAACAGCCAGAGTTTTCTTGAAAAAAGGCTTTAAAGAAAAATTATTCAAAGTGTAAGTTAAGTTTCGTTGTGCTTAACGTAAATTTTCGTTCTATCTACTAAATGGTCAGGTAATCGCCCTCTCAAGGCGGAAATTTGAGTTCAAGTCTCAATGGAACGACACTTTAGCACCTCCTTTTCTAAAGTAGGAGTTTGATACAATGATGGAAGCTTTTGATGTGTGAAGCCTTGGATTTTACCGATGAGAAGTTGAATTACAGGACAACCCATTGTGAAAAAAACTCTTTATTTAAAAGAAATGTGTTAAAAAAGAAATTTTAAGGAAGCGGACAGCAATTTTCATTTATGACTAGACTTTTAATCCAGTACCATTGAAATGGCTTCCTGTTTTTCGGCAAGTGGGGGAATGGTAGACCCGCCAGCCTAAGGAGCTGGTGCAGAAATGCGTGTGAGTTCGAGTCTCACCTTGCCGACTGATGACCCCTTATAGCTCTTAAGGTAAGGTACGAGATGAGGGGAACCTTCCATGGAATTTGTACAAATTAGCTACTTGTTTAGAATTCCATATGTAGTTTTTTCTAATTGGAGATATTCTTTTCATTACGGTAATACATCCATATGGTCCAAGTAAAAGAATAAATCAAGCATCTATGCTTATGGTAGTTAACATGACATGTTAAGCATGTATATGTTGGAGTCCATTTAAAATAGAAATACGGGAACTGAGCTCGGAGGCTGAGCAGGGGCCTGTTAAGCCCTTGGTCACAGGTTCGAATCCTGTAGTTCCCGCAAAGATTGAAATAAAACGCTCCGTTCGTCTAGTCAGGTCCAGGACCCCGGATTTTCATTCCGGTAATCGTTGGGTTCAAATCCCACACGGAGTACAAATAAAAATATGGAGATTGTGGCCGAGTGGATTAGGCACAAGATTGTGGCTCTTGTTCACGCCGGTTCGAATCCGACCAATCTCCCATATAAAAAAAGAAAATTACAAACAAGCACAGGCCATTAGTATCTAAGGGTAGGCATAAATGATTCCGGATTTAATTTATGCTATGGGTACTTCAAAAGACGAAGGTTGCCTTAGGGAACATGTTGGTTTTTTGAATATAATTCAATAAAAGGTGAATGACCGCCGATTTTGTGAGAAGCCATATGAGGATATGCAACAGATGATTTAAAGGAAGGCTATAAGGTCGTAGGAGCCCCGCTATATAAGAATATAGTACATCAGCCATATCTCGCAAATTTGCTTGTTTTTATACCACTCGTAGAGCGGTTAATCGGTTTGCCGGATACCGTAATTCCGGTAATTTTGGAAGGTTGGCCGAGTGGTTTAAGGCACCTCTCTGCTAAGGAGGCGGGCGTTTTTGCGCTCCGAAAGTTCGAATCTTTCACCTTCCGCTTATTTGATTCTCTTGCTCATTATATTGATGGAGAAGGTGACTCGTTTGAAAAGAAAAACAAGATTCTTCAAGACCTTGAGGAACTATTTTGAGGATTAAACAATATAATTTCATCAATGTTGAACATTTTATATTCGAACGGGTATAATTTTTATAATTTTCGTTAAGATTATATTCGATAGGGTATAACAGGTATAGTTCAAAATAAGCAACTATTTAAAACAGTTAATGATATAAATCTGCACTTTATTGATTTAACAATAAATAAGAAATATTAACAAGGATAAATATATCCTAATCCATTTCGTGATATTGTGCAGAGATACACGAAGTGGATTTTTATTTTTAAGCAAAAGCAAAATGAGAGAGATTAAAACACCATTAAGATATCCAGGAGGCAAGACAAGGGCATCAAAAATGTTGGTTAATAATATGCCTGAATATAAAGAATATAGAGAGCCTTTTATTGGAGGTGGTTCAGTTTTTATAAGAGCAAAACAAAGCAATCCATTAGCAAATTATTGGATTAATGATTTATATTATGATTTATATTGCTTTTGGGATGATGCAAGAAACAATATAAATGAACTTATCAGTATTGTAAAAAAGTGGAAAGAAGAATATAAGGATGGTAAAACGTTACATAAATATTTATGTGACAATTTATTTAATTTCAATAAAATAGAAAGAGGTGCTGCATTTTTTGTATTGAATAGAATAACTTTTTCAGGAACAAGTTTAAGTGGCGGATATAGTCAAGGTTCATTTGATGGGCGATTCACAGATAGCAGTATAGAACGTATAAGAAATGTTCAACCATTATTGATTGATACAAAAATAACAAATTTAGATTATTCAGATGTGTTGTTAAAAGATGGGGATGATGTTTTTATTTTTCTGGACCCTCCATATTATACGGCAACTAAATCTGCCTTATATGGAAATAATGGAAAATTGCATAAAGGTTTTGACCATGAAAGATTTGCTAATGAAGTAAAGTCTTGTAAACATAAATGGATGATAACATATGATGATTGTGATTATATAAGAAATTTGTATAAGGATTATACAATAATACCTTTTGAATTAATGTATGGGATGAGAAATGTTACCAAAAATTCAGAAATGAAAGGAAATGAAATAATAATTGCAAATTATCTTTAGATTTTATGGCAATAGTTGAAACAAGAAAGAAATGTAAATTATAATGAATTTCAATAATTTACAATGAAATCAAGAATCTGCCAATATTTAGATTGGCGGTAGTTGACAGAACTATTATCTTGGATTTCTTAAAAAGAAATCATATATTTGTACTGTAGTGTTTTTAATAAAATGGCAAAATTAACAGATAAGGAAATTCTCACATATATCAAGGACAATAATCTTGAAGAGAATTTGGAATATGGTGTTGAAAAGGGACAAGACTATATTGCCCATGATTTGTCATGTTCTTCAAGAAAGGATGCTTATAGGACATATGAGGATGCAAGAAAGGCATTGAAGCAAAGGCATGGCAGACGTGCCAATGAGAAAGATATTTACAAATGCAGCGAATGCGGCTATTTTCATTTTACTTCCAAAGCGAATTCAAACGGAATAAAGAAGAAAGGTTATGAGCGGAGCAGTCACAGAAGAAAGAACATCATAAGGAAAACAACTGAGAATTATGGAAACTATGGCATCAAATATGAGAAGATAAAGAAAATGTTTGATAGAGGAGATTTTAAAAAGAAGCCATCAGATATCCAAAATAATTCAAAATTATATTATACAGACGATAAGACTGTAATCAATAACGAATTAGGTGAAAAATTATTAAATGTTTTAAACAATAAAGAAAATGACACAAAGAGAACTGACGAATAAATTGAACATCGCTTCCATAAGATATTATAATGGGGAGGTCAGTGACATAACTGACACTGAATTTGATTTGCTTTTGAAAAAACTACAGAAGATGGAGAAGGAGAGCGGTATTGTATATTCAGATTCTCCTACTCAAAGGGTTGGCTCGGATTTACAGAAAGGATTCGGAAAGGTCAATCATCCGCAGCCGATGCTGACAATAGAGAATACTTATTCCCATGAAGAATTACAGGAATGGTGTGATAAGATACATAAGGAATATGATGTTGAATGGTTTAATGTCAGTGTCAAATATGATGGCGTTTCTTGTGAATTGAAATATGTCGGAGGGGAATTTGTTCAAGCATCAACAAGGGGAGACAAGAATGTTGGTGATGATATTACATTGAATGTGTTCGGAGTTAAGGATATACCGTTTTCATTGAATTGGGCCTTTGATAAGGATGAGGTTTTTTATGTCCGTGGAGAAATCCTTTTACCAAAGTCAAGGCTGAAAGGATTGAATGAGGAAAGAGTGAAAAATAAAGAATTGCCGTTCGCAAATACAAGAAACGCTTGTGCAGGGAGCATTAAGCAACTTGACCATAAAATAACAGCATCAAGAGGGCTTATATTCAGGCCGTGGGATTGTTTCGGGGATGTTGAATTTGATTCAATGCAAGGAAAGGATATTTTTCTTGAAAAGTTGGGATTCAAATTTGAGGTAAAAAGCAGCTCTATTCATTATTATGATTCAGTGGCAAATGTGATAGATAGTTTCATTTATGTTGTCAATGATGCAAATCTTGATTATGACTATGACGGAATAGTAGTCAAAGTTAATAATATGTCCATACAAAACGCCATAGGAACAAAAGATACAAGGGCTATTGAATGGGGGATAGCGAGAAAATGGAATGAAAACTATGGAGCGGAAACAATATTGGAGGATGTTGTTTTTCAAGTGGGAAGAACAGGTGTGGTTACACCAGTCGCAGTATTGAAGCCCGTTGAATGTAATGGTGTTATAATATCAAACGCCACCCTTAATAATGAGGCTTATATAAAGTCATTGAAACTTCATTATGGGGACCATGTTCATGTAACAAGAAGCGGTGGCGTTATTCCAATGATTGATTCAAACATTACCGAGAGAATGATGGAAAATCATTGTGGAAAAATTGTCAAATATCCAAATGTTTGTCCGGCATGTGGCTCTCAATTGATGAAATCCGGAGAGATATGGAAATGCTGCAATGAGGATTGTGTGGCACAGCAAAGGGCTGCGATGATATACTGGTGCTCCAAGGATTGTATGGATGTAAGGACATTGGGCGAAGGGACAATCAATGACCTTTTGATGAAAAATATCGGAATCCATGATATTCAATCATTATATGGATTTTTCTATAGTTATTCTGATGAGGATATTGTTGAAATATTGGGCGAGGGTTATGGATTGCAGAAAGTTCAAAATATAAAGAAGGGATTAAAGGAAAGTTTGTCAAAGCCGCTTGAAAAAATCATTTATGCAATTGGCATTGATGGCGTTGGAAAAGTTACGGCAAGGGATTTGGTGAAGAAATTCAAAACCATTGGTGATATTTTCAATGCAGATAAAGAAGAATTGATGACCATTGACGGAATAGGGGAAGTTGTGGCATCAGCAATATATGCGTTCGGACATAATATTCCTTTTGAATCAGAATATGACAAATGGCTGAGATTTTTGAAGGAATTTCAATTTAAAGCCGTTTTGGAGCCGAATGAGAAACATTATGATGAAAAAGACGATGGACCACTTGATTTGCCGATAGAGGGGCTTTCTATAGTGTTTTCGGGAAAGTCTAATAGATTCTCCGGAGATGATGTGGAAAAATATCTTGAATCAATGGGTGCAAAATGTGGGCATAGTGTTTCAAGGAAGACAAATTATCTTATAATAGGAGATAAACCCGGACAATCAAAGATAGATAAGGCGAATAGTTTGGGCATTGAAATTATATCCGAGAATGATTTTTATCAAAAATTTCAATTATAAAAATTGTTAGATGGAAAAGGCTTCGCTTGAAATATAGCGGGGCTTTTTTGTTATTATCAAAAATAAATTGTATATTTGCATTGTGTTTGGTTTTAAAATTTTTTTAGGAGATGAAGATTAAATACTATGAGATGACCACAGTGTCAGACAAATATGTTGCCTTTTGGGGAGGAATTTTTTCCAATTGGTATCCATGTCATTTTAAGTATGACGGGTTTGTGTGGAGTTCTTCGGAACAATGTTTTATGGCATTGAAAGCCAAATATTTTGGAGATGAGGAAATTTATGAGGAAATCAAAGCCAACGGAGACAATCCAAAGGAGGCAAAGAAACTCGGAAGAAAGGTAAAGGGATTTGATTCAGCAAAATGGGATGAGGTTAAAGAGCAGATGATGTATGACGCTTGTTTTGCGAAGTTTTCACAGAATGAGGGTTTGAAGAAATTTATTTTTGACCCGGAGTTTGAAGGAAAGCATTTTGTTGAGGGGAGCCCTGTGGATAGAATTTGGGGTTGTGGCGTTTATTGGTGTGATGATATTGTTCATGATGAAAAAGCATGGACTGGATTGAATCTTTTGGGAAAAACATTGGACAAGGTTAGGGAAAATTTAAAGTAAGATAAAAATGAATTATTAAATAATAAATTTTGATGAATATGGAAATCTTTAAAAATCTAACAGATGGATGCAAGGCTATTGCCAAATTATATTATAGCCAAATGAGTTCGAAAAAAATGCCTTTAGTAAAAGATATAATTGATTCTGATAAAATAATTGAGTCATTTCAACTAAACTTTAACAAACAAATTGTGGACTTAAAAATCTATGGAGTTCCGTTCATATTTTATGTTCCATTCAATGTTTTTGAAACTGAGGAATATGAAAAATATGTAACGGATTTCATTAATGAAAGGAAAATTTTATCAGAAGAATTAAATAAATATGTTGGTAAAATCCTAAAAATTGATTCTCGCAATTATGGAGACTACATTGACTATGTTTTATGCAACGAATATCAATATATCGGAGGGGATAGAAAAGAAATTTATATCAAAGGCTCTAAGTTGAGGGTTAATTTATCAATGAATAAAATAATAGGATTCAATACTATAAATCCATGTTTTGCTTTTACCACAATATCTGAAATTGAGATTGTTGATGATTCGGAATTCATGGAGGTGAAAAAAATATGCAAGGATTTAGTTAATCAAACATTTGATAATATATTTAATTCTAACATGTATTTTGGAG
>ERZ1034915.1779-NODE-1779-length-11237-cov-4.304239_pt1 | contig 11237 bp, 9 predicted proteins | sample MGYA00520592_ERZ1034915 | MGnify/ENA primary metagenome ERZ1034915 (study PRJEB33766, sample SAMN09781787) | gut metagenome | biome: gut microbiome | host: Homo sapiens | place: Madagascar | study: EMG produced TPA metagenomics assembly of the PRJNA485056 data... | reverse complement strand
CGAAGAGCTGCTGGCGCCCGTTGAGGCGCTGGGCGGCCAGTCGGTGGCCGACGCGCTGCTGACGCCGACGCGCATCTATGTGAAGCAGGTGCTTGGCACGCTCGCGGCGTGCCCGGGCGCGGTGCGCGCGCTGGCGCACATCACGGGCGGCGGCATTTCCGAGAACTTGAACCGCGCGCTGAACGAGCGTGTGGATGCGCAGGTTGACCTGGGCTCTTGGCCGGTGCCGGCTGTGGCGAAGTACGTGTGCGACGCCGCCGAGCTGTCCGAGCCGCAGGCGCTCAAGACGTTCAACATGGGCGTGGGCATGATCTTGATCGTGGACCCGGCACGCGCCGAAGAGGTGGAGGCCGCGCTGGCCGAAGCCGGCGAGCAGACGTACCGCGTCGGCCGCATCGTTGCCGGCAAGGGCGAAGTAACCTATGCGGGCGAAGGCAACCTCTACGGTTTCGAGGGGTAAACGCCTGCGACGCGCAAAGTGCGCCGGCGAAAGCGCGCGAGGGGGAAAGCGCCGATAAGCGAAATGCCTAGCAAGGGCCGCTGCAGTATTCGAGCTGCAGCGGCCCTTGGCGTTTGACGGTCTTTTGGGCGCGTGTATTTTGTTTTCCGCGCGCAGGACGTTGTCGCGGTCCGCTGTTTCGCTGGAGTTTTTGCTTCTTGGGGCGCGCTCAAGGCCGTTTGATTTGTTGCACAACAAATCAAACGGTTGCTTTGCTACACTCAAAATCGGATACGTAATATTGCGGTTATCGCTGGAGGCGCTTATGGAGCACATCACTACGCTGTCGTTGCACATTGAATCGCAGTCATCCGGCGAACATCTAGCGTGGCAACCCTTCTCCTTGGGGCCGATGCTGCAGAGCGTCTTGATGGAGCACGTTGACGATGATTATGCCGCTCAGCTTCACGCATCGACGTTTAACCCCTATAGCCAGTACTGTTGCGTTGGGGATGACGGCGAACTTGTTTGGCGCGTAAGCGCGCTCACGGATGAGGCGGCCGAACGGCTGATCGGCCCTGCGTCGAAAATTGACTCGTTCACCTTGCGGAATGTCAACGAAACATTTGCGATGAAGCGCCGGCAGGTCGATTCCTTCGGAACTGATCACTTGCTCGGTATCCTGAAAGGCGAGGCGGGCCCCTCGTTTCGGGTGCGGTTTGCAACGCCAACAGCGTTCAAGAGCAAGGGTCGCTACACAATCATGCCCGATGTTCGGCTCATCTTCCAAAATCTGCTTATGCATTACAACCAGGCGTATGCGGGGGATAGCGAAATCGATTCCGAAACGCTGGAATACCTTACCGAACGCGTTTCGATAACCTCGTACAACCTGCGTTCTAGGTACTTTCCACGAACCATGGATAGATCGGACAAAATCCCCGCCTTTGCAGGCACGGTCACGCTGCGGGCCCACGGGCCGCAATCGTTGCAAGGGCTTGTTGCCATGCTCCTTACGTTCGGGGAAGCGGCTGGCGTTGGTGTGAAAACGTCTATGGGAATGGGCGGCATGCAATTGTTGAAAGAAGCATCGACTCGAAAAGGAGGGAACGTTGGACGATAGGACAATCCTTTGTTTTGGCGCGTTGCTGCATGACATCGGGAAGGTCGTCTACCGCGGGTCGTCGGGAAAAGGGACGCATTCTGCGCTTGGCGCACAGTTCGTAACCGATGAGGTATCGCCGCTTAATAGCGCGTTTTGCTCACCCGAAGGCTTGAAGGTGGTCGAGCAGATTCGCTATCACCACGCGCGCGAAATGGCTCGCGCCTCTTCGCTCGAGGCCGATTCGCTTGCATATATAACGTATTTCGCCGACAACATATCGGCGGGAATGGACCGCAAGAACGAAGGCGACGAAGCGGAGAAAGCCTCTTTCGACAAGAACGTTGACCTGCGGAAGATCTTCAACATCCTTGGCGGCAGGCATGACGATAACGTTATTGCGCATGACGATTACAACACTATCCGCGAAACGATAAAGAACCAACTTGCTCGAACCGACATTGCTCCGCAAGAGGTGAATTCGCTTCTGCACGTGCTTGAGGCGACAACGAGCACCGTTCCCTCGTCAACAAACATGTCGGAGCTTGTAGACGTTTCGCTGTACGACCACGCGAAGACAACGGCTGGCCTAGCGCTTTGCTTGTACGACTACTTCGAAGAGCAAGGTATTCATGCCTATCGGGCGGCGTTGTTTGCAGGTGATGCTTCCCGTGCGTACTATGCCAAGCGCATGTTCTTGCTGGTGTCGTGCGATATGAGTGGTATCCAGGATTTCATCTACAACATCAGCGGGTCGAAAGCGCTTAAGCAGTTGCGTGCGCGAAGCTTGTACCTTGAGCTTATGATGGAGCACATCGTTGATGAGCTGCTTGCACGGCTTTCGTTGAACCGCACGAACGTCATGTACACGGGTGGCGGCCATGCGTATTTGCTGCTGCCGAATACGCAGCAGGCAAAAACGGTTTTGCAGCAGTTCAAAAGCGAGCTGAAAGAATGGTTCATTCATGAGCATGGTGCGAACCTGTACATGGCTTTTGCAAGTGTCGAGTGCAGTGCGGACGATTTGTCGAACATCGGAAACGACAAGCAACGTTTCGGCAATCTGTTCAGAGAGCTGTCTGCGAAGCTGTCCGATGCGAAGGCAGCAAGATATTCCGCCACGGATATCAAGGGCATGAACTTCGGCGGCGCGAACGTTGCTGATGACGCGAGGGAGTGTCGCGAATGTCATCGTTCGACGGCGCTTGCATCCAACGATGATATCTGCGAAACGTGCGAATCGTTGCGCGACATTTCGGCTGATCTTGTCAAGAAAGATGTGTTTGCCATTATCGATGACGCTTGCGAAAGCTCGACGCGGCATCGGTTGTCGCTGCCGTTCGGGGCAAGCCTCGTGCTGTATGAGCGTGAACGCTACCTTGCCGAAAAGCCTGTGACCAGGCGCATCTATACGAAGAAATGGGATGCGGGCATTAACCTGTTCACGCATATTTGGATGGGCGACTACACCGCTGACATGGGCGGCGAAGGCATCAGGTCATACGCCGACGGCGGCGTGACGCTGGATGGCGAAAAGGGTATCAAACGGCTTGGCGTTCTGCGTGCGGACGTCGATAACCTGGGTGCAGCTTTTGCCGGCGGCATCCCCGCAAGCAAGGCATCAATCAGCCGCACGGCAACGCTAAGCCGCGCGCTTAGCTTGTTCTTTAAGAAGCAGGTCAACGAAATTCTGGAATCCGGGCAGTATCGCTTGCAAATCATCTATTCCGGTGGCGACGACCTGTTTATCGTCGGCAACTGGAGCGATGTGCTATATGCGGCGCTTGACCTGCGTAAATCGTTTGAGGAATGTACTGGCAACGGCTGCTTGACCATCAGTGCGGGTGTGGGGATGTTCGACGAAAAGTACCCCATTGCGCGTATGGCATCGGAAACAGGCGCACTTGAAGACGCAGCGAAGTTGCATGCCGAACAGGGGCCCGACGGCAAGGAGCGTACGAAGAACGCCGTGGCGCTGTGGAGCGCCGACAGCGTGTTCTCGTGGGATGACTTGGCGAATGTAGTCGAGCCGCGCATGCGCGAAATCGCTGGCATCTTCAAGGAAAACGATAAGGGCAAGGCTTTTATTTACAAAATAGTCTCGCTGCTGCGGCACTACGATGACGTGATTTCGGCTCCGCGTTTGGCGTATTTGCTGGCCAGAAGTTTCGAGGACAGCGAGAATCGCGACGAACTATGTCGAAAGTTCTACGCCTGGGCTTCCGATGAACGTGAGCGGCGATGCCTGGTAACCGCTTTGGAATGGTACGTGTACAGCATCAGGGAAAGGGGATAGACATGCAGGTAAAACCGACTGTTGGCCTGGAGATACCAGGTAGAGGCGTGATAACTGATTTGACTTTCGCGAAAGTTGCCGAAGTGATTATCGCTCCAATTGACAAAAGTGCGGGGGAAAGGCGCATCGCTTTCCCCAGGCTGTCAATGTCGAAACTTCGCGGCATTTACAGTCTAATCACCAACATTCATGCTCGCGTTAACAAGCCCGAGGATTTGGAAGCGTGCATGTCTGACCTGCAGTACATCAAGGTGAAAATGGCGTACGAATCGGGCAGGGAGCGAAATCAGGACGTGAAGGAATTCATATCCCAAACGTATTTGATGATTCTCCTCGATCAGATTCAAACTTACGAGCAGTTCGTCCTGTACTGCCGCTATGCGGAAAGTTTAGTTGCGTACTTTAAATTCTATGGGGGCAAGGAGTAACAAGATGGCGTACACGAAAATCAAGATTACCGGCATCATCGAAGTGAAAACCGGCCTCCATATCGGTGGCGACGACTCATTTAGCGCCATCGGATCTGTTGACTCCCCTGTGGTTCGCGATCCGCTGACGCGCGACCCCATCATTCCAGGGTCGACGCTTAAAGGCAAGATGCGTTCGCTTTTGGCGCGTGATTTTGGATCGACTCCGCTTGGCGGCGTAAAAGGCTTCGAAAACGATTGCGCGCAGATCAAGCGCTTGTTCGGCTCAAGCGAAAAGGGCAGCGATGCGGCGGCAACGGGCATGCAGATGTCTCGCTTGCAGTTCAGCGACTGCTTCTTGGCGAACAAGAAGGCGCTGCCGCAAATCTTCGAAAACAAGTTCGAGAACACCATCGATCGCTTGACGTCGGTGGCGAATCCTCGCCAGATTGAGCGCGTGGTGCGCGGCTCGGAGTTTGCGTTCGAGCTGATTTACAACGTGGAGAACCATGAAGAGGTGCAAGAAGACTTCGAGAACATCGGGAAAGCCATCGACCTGCTTGAAAACGATTATCTGGGCGGTGGTGGTTCCCGTGGCAATGGACGCATCCTGTTCAAGGACCTGGCTGCTAAAGTGGTTACCGGCGATAAGACGTTCGCCGTTCCGGAGCTAAGGTAAACCTATGGCCACGCATATGGTGAAATTGACGTTTCAGGCCCCGGTCCATTTCGGGGACGGGCGTCTTTCGGACGGCGAATGCACCTGCGACGCCGCCACGTTGTTCAGCGCGTTGTTCATTGAAGCGCTGAAGGTTGGCTGTGCGGATGAGCTGCTTGCTGCGGCGAAGTCGGGCGAGTTCACGCTAAGCGATGCGTTTCCCTATATTGGCGAGCGCTCGTATGTTCCCAAGCCTATGGCGGGTATTGTCGGGCAAGGTGAGCGCGGTGCGGAGTCGGGCGATTCTCGTGTACGCAAGGCCAACAAAGCGCTGAAGTACATTCCGGTAGACAAGCTGGCCGATTTCTTGCGTGGGTCGTTCGATTTCATTGGTGAACTGGAGCGGTTCGAAAACGGGGTCTCGTTTTTGCGCACAAAGGTGAACCTTACGCGTGAGACCAGCGACGACGCTGAGCCCTATCACGTGGGCGGTTACCGATTTGCACCGAATTGCGGCATCTACTTCCTGGTCAGCGGCTCGTATGATGTGCAACCGCTGCTTGAACAGCTGAGCTATTCCGGTATTGGCGGCAAGCGCAGCAGCGGGTACGGGCAGTTTACGTTCGAGATGCGCGAAGGCCTTCCGTTTTCCCTGCCGGATGAGGCGAATGCTGACGGACAAGCGATGCTGCTGACCAGCGCGCTTCCGCGCGAAGATGAGCTGACCGATGCCCTGCTTGAAGGTGCGAAATATCACTTGGTGCGCAAGGGCGGGTTTGTGCAATCTGCAAGCCACGCCTCGACGCCTCGTAAGAAGCGCAGCATGTGGCTGTTTGCTCCAGGGTCGGTGTTCGAGCGACGCTTCGAAGGCGACGTGTTCGATGTGAATGCTACGCCGGGCGCTCATCCGGTGTACCGCTATGCGCGTGCGATGTGGATGGAGGTGTAGAAATGGGCGTTCGCAAACTTCGGCTCGATATCAAAGTTTCAGGTTTGGTGCACATCGGCAATGGGCAGCAGTATGGCAAGAAAGATTACTTTGCCAAAGGCGGCAAAATCGCGGTGCTTGATGTGCGAAAGTTCGTGTCGCGCCTGACGCCCGAACAAGTGTCGCGGTACTGCAAGTTCTTGGAAAACGCCTATGACAAATTTGGGTTGCAGGGATTTCTTTCTCGGAAGGAAAACGCGGATTTGCTGAACGTTGCTCAAGGTTCGGTTGCGTACCAGATTGATTCGCCCATTGCTACTGCTCGTCGAGGAGCCATTCAATACCACGACGTGTGGCAGTTTGTGAAAGACCCAAACGGTAACCCGTATATTCCCGGTTCAAGCGTGAAGGGCATGCTACGTACGGCCTTGTTGCTGAATATGGTGCTCGATGACGCCGGCCTGTGCACCGCAGCTGATGTTGATGCGCTTGCGGATTCGAAGACGGCTCGAAGCGGAATTGCGGGAACGAAACTGAATAAAGCGGCGTTTTGGAGGGAGCAGCCGGACCCTAACAACCCAAGTGCTAAAAACGACATCATGCGCTATGTTTCCGTTACCGATTCCGAACCGCTTTCCGTCAACGATCTGGTGTTCACGAAAAAGTACGACAAGTTCTCGAAGGACGACCCGGTCGATCATAAGCTTGACATGGGGAAGCTGACGCTGAAAGAAGGCAACGAGCTTGACGTGTATCGTGAATGCCTTCGCCCAGGAACCACGGTGTCAATTGATGTCGTGGTAGACGAACGCATCGACGAGTTTGTGCAGTCGCCCATACTTGATGCGCAAGGGCTGTCAAAGGTTTTGCAGCGTGCGTTTGATTTTTATTCCGAGCGTTTTTTGACCCACTTCGATAGTGGCGAAGGTGATTCACCTGCATCAGCGGCTTCTGATGGCGGGTGCCAGTACGTTATAACGGCAGGGCCTCTTGCGGGCATGAGGTGTCCAAACAAAGCAGTGGGCAATACGGGCTTTTGCAATACGCATCAGGACAAAGCGGGGCAAAGTGCATCTGGCGCAGAAACAACCTGCTACCTGGGTGGCGGTGTCGATTTCATGAGCAAAACGGTTACCAGTGCGTTATTCGCTCGTGAGGATGAAGCGGTGCGCGCGGTGTCCCTTATCTTGTACGGCCAGTTTCCGACAAAGGTCGATCCTTATGTGAAGCAAGCGCTATTCGATGCGGTTAAGCGCGCTGGCTTTCAGCCTTTGCGCTTTGAGGCAAGGCGCGACAGACGAGGCGGCCGTATCACGAAGGCGAAAGACGACCATCGTCATTGGCGCGACGAGGAAATCGGCGTGTCCCCGCACGCGATGAAGTGGGGCCTTGTTGGCAAGGAGCGCTACCCCATGGGAAAGTGCTCGATTACGGTAAGGGAGCTGTAGGTGACCACATTGTTTTCCCCGGTTGGCACGGCAGACCCCATCACGCAGCTGGGTGACGGGCCTTTGCTACATATCGTTCGACACAGGCGGCCTGACAAGGTGGTGCTGTTTCTGTCGCCTGCCATGGCGGTATTTCAGCGACAGGACGAGCGATATACCAGGGCAATCGAGCTGCTGGTGGAGGCAGGCTGCGCCCCTATGCCAGAAGTGCGGCTTATCGAATCCGACTTCGAGGAAGTGTACCGCTTCGATCGCTATATCGAGGAATTCGAGCCTGTTCTCAAGGAGCTTGCGCGCAAAGGCGAAGTGCTGGTCAACGTGTCTTCGGGCACGGCGGGCATGGCGCAGGCGCTCGTGGCGTTGGGGTCGTTTGGACGCCTGAACCTCGAGCTGTTGCAGGTGCTTACACCAGCGCGGGGCATCAACAAGCGCAACGATAGGGAGAACCCCAACGAATACGAACTCGACTGCTTATGGGAGCTTGATCAAGACAACGAACCTGGCGCAGAGTGCCGCATCGTTTCCGTGGCTACGCCGAATTTCAGCGAACGCTTGCTTAGGGAAAACGTTATCACGCTTGTGAAAGGCTATGAATACGAGGCGGCATACAAGCTGGCGTGCCAAATGGCCACTGCGAGTGATGCAGCCAAGCAGATGATTGAAGCGGCGGTGTGCCGTCTGAACCTTGACGGCGGCCTTCCGGCAAAGGTGTTCGGCGGTACCGATGTGAGCTACAAGGCAAATGACTTGCTGCTGGAATACCTGTACGTTATGGAAGTCCGTCTGGCGCAAGGGCACTGGGCTGATTTCGTTCGCTCGATGACGCCGGCGCTTACGGAGCTGATGAGGCGCAAGCTGAATGAGTATTTGCCAGAGGAGAAGTATTCGACGCAAAGTCGGGACAAAGTGTCCTACATATTCAATGCCGATGCGGTTAGGACGGATGAGAGATTGTCCAGGACGCTAAGTTGGTGTCAAAAACGGTACGAAGAAGAAGGCTATCTCGAAAGCGGTCATTACTCATGCCTTTTGCGGGAGTATTGCGAAGATCAGCCGGTGAAAAACACGATATTGCAGTTGAGGAACGCCGAGAAGAATTGCCGCAATTCTTTAGCTCATACGTTGAAGGCGTCATCGAAGGCGGCGCTGGAAAGGTCTTGCAGCATGAAGCTTGAGGACATCATGAGCACGCTCTTCGAGCTGCATGGTTCGGCAAAGCCGGGGCTCTACAATCGAATCAACCAACGTATCATCGACAGCATGTAGCGGCTAAGGAGGCGGCCATGGCGCACGTGTACCTAACCAGAAGCGACGTGAGGCTGGGCTTCTCGCAAGGGCAGCTTGTCGTGAAGGAAGACAACAGCGACGCTGACCGCCGCCTGCCGTTTTGCAACGTCGACAGCATCAACGTGTTCGGCAATCCGCAGCTTTCCACTCAGTTGGTACGCGAGTGTCTTTCGTCGGCGGTGCCTATTGGCTATTATTCCGACGATGGCCATTATCTTGGCCGAGCGGTTTCGCCTGATCACGCCGACCCTTTTCGCCAAAAGAAGCAGGTCTTGCTTACGGACGATGCACGCTTCTGCCTGATTTGGGCAAAGATGGCGATCGAGGCGAAACTGCGTAACAGCTTGATGCTGCTTCGTTCGGTTGGGGACATCTACTGCTTTTCGGATGCCGAGTTGGAGGGTTTGCAACATTCCCTCCGATGCCTTGTTGGCGCGGCAAGTCTCGATGAACTGATGGGATACGAAGGGAACGCCGCTAAGTGCTACTTCGGTTGTTATGCGAAATTGTTTTCGGATACGCCGTTTTCTTTCAAGGGACGGAGTTCCCATCCGCCAAAAGACCCGGTAAACGCTTTGCTGTCGTATGGGTATAGCGTTTTGCATCGAAGCATTGTCGGCGCGATCGAGCGGCATGGCCTGCATCCGTATTTCGGCTTTATGCACGCTATTCAACGTGGGCATGCGGCATTGGCGTCCGACTTGATTGAAGACTATCGCGCGTTTCTTGTTGACAAGGCGGTGCTTTCGTTTGTGCGCGCTGGCGGCGTGGCGCCCGATGACTTTTCGCAAGCAGATAATGGTGCGGTATATATGACCAGGGCTCTGATGCGCTCGTTTACCGATTACCTGTCAAACGAGATGATGCAGCGAAGCAGATTCTTCGGCGCTTACGGGGATGAATTTCGCTACGGCTTCCATGCGGCGCTCGATAAGAAGTTGGTGAGCGTGGCGGCCGCCGTTGATGCAGATGACCCGCTGCTGTATCAACCGTTTTGTTGGGGCGATGATGGCGAATGAGCGCGCTGGAGACATTGACGCGCTCTTACGGGCGGAGGGCTGGTTCGTCGCCGGCCGAGAATAGGTTCTACACGCTCATTATGTTCGACATATCGAACCGAAAGAAGTATTCGCTGCTGACGAAGTTGTTGAAGCGCTATAGTCGACGGATTCAGAATTCGGTGTATGAGGCGTATCTGAAACCGGCGGATATTAAGGAGCTTACAGAGCGTGTGGGGAAACTGATGGGGTCTGAGCGATATTACGATCCGGCAGATCGAGTGCGCATTTACAAGGTCTCCGGCCCCTGCAACGCCGTTCTGTATGGCGAATGCGCGGATGACGACGCTGATTTGCAGCAAAACATCTTTATTTGAGTATACTGACTGGCATGGGTGCTGTATTGATGGAAAGAGCGATTGTGACAGTTAGCACGCCGGAATCGCGTTGTCAATGCTATCGATAACCCTCATTCCCCGAGAGGGGACGGAAACTTGCGGTTGATGTCGAGCAGCGTGGCGGTCTTAGCGTTGATCGATAACCCTCATTCCCCGAGAGGGGACGGAAACCTCGTCGAAGCGCTTCTCGTCCTCGATTTCGCCCGTCTCCAATCGATAACCCTCATTCCCCGAGAGGGGACGGAAACAAGCAGTTCTTTGACCTTCATGTCTTATCCTTTCTTACTTATCGATAACCCTCATTCCCCGAGAGGGGACGGAAACTGGTAGGTTGCCGGTCCATCCTACTATCGAATGCGAGCAGATCGATAACCCTCATTCCCCGAGAGGGGACGGAAACCAGCGTATTGCTTGGTAATGTCTTCGTACTTCTTGATCGATAACCCTCATTCCCCGAGAGGGGACGGAAACTCGTCTCGAGGTCGAGTGAGTCGATCTCCGCTTGATCGATAACCCTCATTCCCCGAGAGGGGACGGAAACATGTACGGCTGGCAATCTCGGCATGAGTAACGCTTCCAAATCGATAACCCTCATTCCCCGAGAGGGGACGGAAACTTCTATTTGCTGCACGAGCAGCACGCTCGTAGGGGTGTCTATCGATAACCCTCATTCCCCGAGAGGGGACGGAAACATGAATTTCATTTCTGGGTTCCTTTCTCTTTCCTTTTGATATCGATAACCCTCATTCCCCGAGAGGGGACGGAAACCTGGACATGCTGAGCATGTGCGGATTGAGATAGTAAAATCGATAACCCTCATTCCCCGAGAGGGGACGGAAACCTGCATCAACTCGATTTCGTTTGCGATGATGTCCACCTATCGATAACCCTCATTCCCCGAGAGGGGACGGAAACTACCGCGCCGCTCCCCATATGAACGTGCGTACCCTCTGATCGATAACCCTCATTCCCCGAGAGGGGACGGAAACCGCAAATCTTAAATCAGTGCAAAGCACTAGACAACCTAATCGATAACCCTCATTCCCCGAGAGGGGACGGAAACATGGTGTTAGCGTGGCAGGTGTTAATCGCGCTATAATCGATAACCCTCATTCCCCGAGAGGGGACGGAAACTTCGTATTTGTACCCGTCTGCTTCGACCTTCGCATACGAATCGATAACCCTCATTCCCCGAGAGGGGACGTGAACTGCGCCCCAAAACTGCAAAGGACCCCGTTTCCTGAACGGCAAAAGAAGTGAATCAAGCAGCCCGGCT
>ERZ1034915.1772-NODE-1772-length-11275-cov-7.624153_pt1 | contig 11275 bp, 9 predicted proteins | sample MGYA00520592_ERZ1034915 | MGnify/ENA primary metagenome ERZ1034915 (study PRJEB33766, sample SAMN09781787) | gut metagenome | biome: gut microbiome | host: Homo sapiens | place: Madagascar | study: EMG produced TPA metagenomics assembly of the PRJNA485056 data... | reverse complement strand
CGAAGGGCTGTCGGTTTCGACATGGTTGGCCATCGTATGATGGCCTTTTTTATGCTTTGCAGTTGGGTGGTAATATTTTATGTTGCACTTTTCTTATTACGTAAAAAAATGCTCAACACTCAACTATCTTTCATAAGATAATTCACGTTTTAATCTATAACCTGGTGGGTGATTTATATATTTATTCTTTTGCGAGTTTGTTTTAATTAAACCATCGGGCTGGTTGGTAGCTTTAAAATAACACGCGGTGGTGAGGGGATATCATCCGGCTTGCAGAAAATAAATGACTTTCAGAGATTGGCATATGAGAGGAAAAATACCGAAAACAGAACTTCTGATCGCTTTTGAGGCGGTGGCCCGCTATGAAAGCTATACCCGGGCGGCAGAAGATCTGGCATTGACACAGAGTGCCGTGTTCCGTCAGATTACTGCTCTGGAAGAGTTTTTGTGCACACCACTGTTTGACCATGCGAAAAAGCGTATTACCCTGAATTCTGCTGGAAAATATTATCTCGGTATTATCAAAGAAACACTTCATAAGATGGAGCGCGATACGCATGCCATTATGAGTTGGCAACCGAAAGTGCAGGTAATAGAACTGGCAGTCAATCCAACTTTTAGTACCCACTGGTTAATACCCAGTCTGCGGGAGTTCAGCGAACTTAACCCGGATATTATTGTTAATATATATTCACTTTCGAGTGTGGATGATTTTCTTCATCGGGAATATGACGCGGCAATTATGCGTGAAGATTTTTGTACCCACTGGGCAGAAGTCGAATTTCTTTTTGAAGAGGAAATTCTACCTGTATGCAGCAGTACACTACTTGCGCCTGAAGATCAAAAATTATCAGTAAAACAGTTGGTTAGTGATATACAGTTGTTGCATCAAAGCACTCGTATGAATGCATGGCAGGAGTGGTTTGCGCTTTCAGGTATTATGCATTCAGGTATTAATAAAGGCCCACGTTATGATTTATTATCCATGTTGATTGCCGCCGTGCGTTCCAATCTTGGCGTGGCGTTGCTTCCCCGCTTTGCAATTCAGCGAGATCTTGATAATGGCGAAATGATTATTCCCTGTGATGTACCGATTCACACCGGAAATCGATTTGTTTTGACGTGGCGGGAAGAGAAAAATAAATCCCGCCATTTGCAGATTTTTCGTGACTGGCTGCGGGAAAAGTCGCAAACCACCATGCTTTGAGCATCTTTTATTTGCCTGCCAGACAACTGTTGCAATGGCATGACTGCTCAAACTGACTAAAGAAGTTATTTCCTTTGTCATCCACCAACAGAAAAGCAGGCAGGTGTTCCACTTCCATCATCCACACTGCTTCCATACCCAGTTCAGGATATTCAATACAACGCAGGCTTTTCACATATTGCTGGGCCAGAAGTGCCGCCGCACCACCAATACTGCCGAGATTAAAACCACCATGTTTTTTGCAGGCATCGGTAACCTGTTGACTACGATTGCCTTTTGAGAGCATCACCAGGCTACCACCTGCGGCCTGAAATGCATCTACGTAGCCATCCATCCGACCACCGGTCGTCGGGCCCAGAGAACCGCAAGGGTAACCTTCAGGTGTTTTTGCTGGTCCGGCGTAATATACAATGTGTTTTTTCATATATTCTGGTAGCGGTTCGCCATACTCTAATCGGGTTTTAATTTTTGCATGGGCAATATCCCGGGCGACAACTATAGGGCCAGTTAGTGAGAGGCGTGCGCCAATGGGCAAACGAGATAAATCACTTCTGATTGCATCTAACGGTCGATTCAGATCAATTTCCACTACCTGAGAATTGCTTTCCGTACGTAGCGGTTGCGGTATCAAACGTCCGGGATTACGTTCGAGTTTTTCCAGCCAGATACCCTGTTTGTTAATTTTGGCTTTGATATTGCGATCAGCGGAGCAGGAGAGGGCCATCGCAATCGGGCAAGAGCCGCCATGACGCGGCAGACGAATCACCCGAATATCATGAGCAAAATATTTGCCGCCAAATTGTGCCCCTATACCAAATTCCCGGCTGGCATTAAGGAGAGTAACTTCCAATGCCATATCACGAAATGCCTGGCCCAGTTCATTACCGATGGTGGGGAGATAATCGTAATATTTAGTTGATGCCAGTTTGGCTACCTTTAACGCCTGGTCTGCTGAAAGCCCGCCCACGACAAAAGCGATATGGTATGGTGGACAGGCCGCAGTACCCAGAGACTTCATTTTATCAATCAGAAACTGGGTCAGTTTTTCTGGTTGTAAAATAGATTTCGTTTCCTGAAACAAGGCTGCTTTATTGGCTGAACCACCCCCTTTATTTATAAATAAAAATTGGTATTCACTACCTGGTGTGGCGCTGATATCTATTTGTGCTGGTAGGTTAGTTTGCGTATTAATTTCGTTATACATATCCAGCGGTGCATTCTGTGAATAGCGCAGATTATTTTCCTGAAAGGTGGTGTAAATTCCTTTACTTAAGTATTCGGCATCGTTAACACCTGTCCAAATATTTTGCCCTTTGCTGGCGATAATCGTCGCTGTTCCTGTGTCCTGACAATTAGGCAGAATCCCTCCGGCTGACACTTCAGCGTTGCGCAGCAGTTGCAAAGCCACATACTTGTCGTTACTGCTGGCATGGGGATCGAGCAGAATACTGGCGACCTGTGCTAAATGTTCAGTACGCAAGAAAAAAGATGCATCATGAAATGCCCGTAGTGCCAGTAATGTTAAGGCTTCCGGGGCGATTTTAATGATTTCGTTATCGTCAAGCTGTGTAACAGTAATATATTGATCACTTAATAATTCATACTCGGTAATATCTTCACTTAACGTAAAGAGCTCCTGCCAGACAAAGGGCTTAGACATTTTTTTCTCATCTTAAAAGTAGGTGGCAAAGTTAGGTTAATTGTGACGCCAGGCGAAACGAATTAAGGTAGCTCCATTTCTGACAGTTCAGTCTCGCTTTTACCTGATGGTGTCCCCCGACATCCGACACCAAAATGCTCCCCCTCCCAACGACTCACAATGGCTGCACCCATGGCATTACTCATGACGTTAGTGGCAGAACGGCCCATATCGAGGAAAGGATCGACTCCCATTAACAGAATTAGGCCTGCTTCGGGAATATTGAATTGATTAAGCGTTGCGGCAATGACCACCATCGAGGCGCGTGGTACGCCGGCCATGCCTTTGGAGGTCAACATCAGGATGAGCAACATCGTAATCTGCTCTCCAGCGCCTAAATTTATATTACAGGCCTGGGCAATAAAGACTGTGGCAAATGAACAGTAGGCCATTGATCCTACAAGGTTAAAAGAGTAACCGATGGGCAATACGAAACTGGCAATTTTAGGCGATACACCAAATTCTTCGAGTTTGCTCAGTGTGCCTGGAAATGCCGCTTCGGAACTGGAAGTCGTAAAAGCCAATAGCATTGGTTCCATAAGCATTTTGGTGAGTCGTTTGATACACGGCCCAACTAACACTGCTGTGACACCAATTAGTAGTACCCACAGTATGGTCAGTGTGAAGTAAAACTCACCCATAAATATTCCGGTGCTGATCATTACCCCGAGACCCCGTTCAGCGATTAGCGCGGAGATAGCAGCAAATACCGTCAGGGGAGCAAACAACATCACATAGCCTGTTAGTTTCAGCATGGCATGTACCAGTGAATCGAGTACATTGACCATCGCTGTTCCTTTGTCACCTATTGCCCCCAAACTGCAACCGAGAAACAATGAGAAAATGACAATTTGCAGAATTTCATTGCGTGCCATGGCGTCCGCAATGCTGGTTGGTACTGCATGGGAAACAAACGCCCGCAGGGTAAAAGGTTCAGCGGGAATAGCGGCAACAACACTTGTGTCAGTAGTGACGAAATTGATACCAGTGCCGGGTTCAAAAAGATTTACCGTTATAAGACCAAGCGCGATTGAGATTAATGAGGCGCAGACGAACAGGAAAAATGTTTTAGTAAATATACGCCCCAACGTTTTTGCATCGCCCATTTTGGCAATGCCGACAACCAGTGTTGAAATTACCAGGGGAGCGATGATCATTTTGATCATACGTAAAAATATCGTGGTTAATATTGATATTTCTTGCGAGTATACCTTAGCTGTCTCCGGTGACGCTGTATTATAAATAACCTCTCCGGAAATAATGCCGAGAATAAGTCCAAATATAATCATTTGGGTTAAATTTATTTTCTTCATTATTACTCCTTCGATAAAGGGTTGGCGAGCGAGGTCTCGAATTACCTGACTGAGAAGCGACTTCAGATTCGTCAACAGTGTTGATAGCCTGACGTTAAGGATTAAAAATATTTACTTAACGTCAGGGGAGAGAACTACAAATCGAATTCAATGTTTAATAATGGCGCATGTTGCTGAGCACCATAGACATCGTTATCCCCCACATTGCCAGAGACAATATCTCTGGGCATGATGATTTTTACTGCATTGGCTGGATCAAACCAAATAATACGATGAATAAAGTCTGGCGTTACCTGATATAAACGAGCAATAACTTCCGCTGAAAGTTGTTGAGAATTTTTGATGCGTAGATAATCCTCTTTACTTTTAAATAAAATATCTAAAACCAGTTCATACGGTCCGGCATTTTTTGAGCGAATAACCTGTGCCAGTGAGCAAATAGGATATTTCATATTTGCACTCCTTGCGGGGTAACGTGTTCAAGATGGTAATCAAAGCGCAGTGCATCATTCGCTTCTATCAGGTGGTAAACCGAAAACTCGTAGACGGGCCCACTCTGAATATCGGAAGGAGAGAATGGAAAAGCCAGATTGCCCGCAGTGGCGATACGATTTTTATAGCCGTAATGCAGCATGGTGGAACGAACCAGAGAGCAGACACTGTTAGCCGTTTCCTGTGTCGGTGCGACGACATCCAGTACGATGCCCAGTTCATGCCCGGCTTGTTGAACAGGTTCATGGCAGCCCATAACACCGTTCTTACCATAAAGATGAAAAGTCATGCGGATACTGTCATCGTCCAGAGACAGATTGCGTTTCACACTGGCTTTCACTTCTTCAATGATCGTATCAATACTGGCGATCATGATGGGATCACGTGTTCCGGCAATTGTCAGGCAGCGGAAACCGACCTGCCGCGCGCCTTCCAGTTTCAACGCATAGGGAGTGGCTTCATGCTTCGACCCGCTGACATACACTTCACCGTCATTCACTGCTTTAAAAGTACAGCCTTTCAGATTCAAAACACCGCCCGGACCGGGAAGAAAATAGGGATCGGATTTTTCATACAGGGTATGAGCTGCTGCAGACGTTTCGGTGAATTTACGCAATGGGTTAAAGGTCTTCAGTGTAAAGCCACTGTCATCGAGGATCCCCATTGCACAATCAGAACCAGAGCCAGGTGTGGCTGCAATTGCGGCACATTCAAGAATTTTCCCACAGTGCAACGCCAGCCCTTCATCGAAGCCTTGCATAATCGGCAGGGCAGCGAAGCAGGCTGGATCATATGCCCTGCCACCTAATACCACCTGTGCACCGCCTTGCAAGGCCCGTTGAAAAGGTTCGATACCCATCTGGGCGACGATATAAGTACTCGCGTCAATGGCTTCATGGGTGAGTGCAGGTACGAAATCCAGGGCGGTGATTTTGCCGTTATCCAGCGCCTGATGAACAACCTCTTTTTCTACATCTGCCGGAATTAATGCCAGCGTAAAGGTTAATTGTTCTTCCTGCGCGATTTCATGAATGATCTGGCGACACCATTCCAGATGCGGAGCGGCACCAGAGCCACCGGCAGTGCCAATTACCACCGGAATATTATTTTTTACTCCGGCGACAATCATATAGCGCAAATCGCGTTTTACACCGGCGCGGTCAGTGAAGGGTTTTCCTGCGCCAAGATAATGTGGACCAGGATCAGAGGAACCGGCATCGACAGCAATTAAATCCGGTGACTCCGCCATCGCTTTGCGAAAACTTTCTTCGGGGAAGCCATAACCGAGGATAGCCGTTGGCGATAAGATCTTAAATGTATGAGCCATTGGTTAATCCTTAGTCTGCAATAGCGCAATGGTACGATTCATTTCGTTGAAGACGATATTAAGACCTTCGTCAAAGCCCATTCCTGGTTTAATCAGCATGCGCATTGGACGGGCTGCCAGCGCTACATGAACACAAGTGCGGGCGCTAATATCCGTTTCGTTGCAGGTGCCTCCCTGATAAGCCTCCATGCCATGCTTATTGCAATAAAGCACGGCATCGACAATGTTATGGATACTGCCCAGATCCGGTGTTTTGATTTGCACCATATGGCAGCTTTTAGCGTCGGTAAAATCAACAATATCCTGGAAGGTGTTACACCACTCGTCGGCGACAATTTTTACGCCAGAACCGAGACGAGCCAGTTCGTTGGTGATGGCGGCAAGAGCCTGGATTTGATCTGCTTTATTACCAGCATCGACCGGGCCTTCGATATAGAGCGGCAGTCCCTGGGCTTCTTGTTCCAGGCTGGCGATATATTCTGCACAGCGTTTCGGTTCCATCGCAAAAATCAGGCCGATGGTGCCGTAAACATCAATGTGCAGCGTTGGTCGGTAATCTGATGATTGACGTAATTGCAAAATGCGATCTGACAGCCAGCGTACGTATGTACGCAGTTTTTCCCCTTTTTGACCAAGTTTTTCTTCAACGTTATTGATCAAAGCATGTGGCAGCACATCCACGCCTTTGAGGATCATCTTATCGACGGCGAGATAACGATCATCCCCACTTTGTCCAAACAACGGAATAGGTTCTGGCACGCATGGTAAATGCCATTCGTCACACACCACTTCGGCCTTTAAGCGTTTTGTTGCGAGCGCGGTGGCGTCAAGCAAGGCCTGGGAAAGTCCATAACGTACGGCGGTATGGAGCAATTGTCCCTCTATACGCAACGTATCAAAGAAGCGGGCATTTTCGAGGAAGGTATTAACGTCACGGCCTTCAAGCAAAGGTTTGATGTAATCATTGAGAAAGGGAATAAAATTCGCGGCAAGGAATAAAGGATCACGCCCACCTGCACCTGAATACTGAACGGCAGTGCAGTCGCCCATCGCAATGGCACCATTTTCCAGAATCAATTGCACTGATACACATTCACCCGCCTGACGCACGGCAGTAAAGCCTGGTGTTACCGGCGCGCCAGTGTAAATAAACCCATCGTGTCCTGCGCCATTTTTAATGGCTTGCTGATCGTCAAAATAGAATGAAGAGTACCCGGCGGTGAAGATGGCCTGTTTAATTTTCATTTATGGTCTTCCTATTAATTGACTGTGGGATACGGCGTTAATGTCATCAATAACCATCTGGAATGATGGGCCGCGTCCTTCTGCACGGGCGCGTTCTGCTACGTAGTCGTGATGCAGGGCGAGGATATCTTGCGGTAACGGTACGCAACCGGCTTCAAGAAGACGAATTGCCCCGGTGTTATCGCGTACAGGCAAGATCTTCCCGGCATTACAAACTGATGGGGCGAAGGGGATATCCAGCACACCCGCTTCAAAGGCCAACACTGTGCCACGGGCAATATCGCCATTACCCAGTTCAAACACTTTTTTCAGTACTGCGCGAACTTCGCACTTGATCAGTTCAACCTCTTGATCAACCGCCGGACAGGGGGGGAATTTCTGTTCGCTTACCATATTTAACATCTGGCGCGAGGCTTTCAGCCCCTGAGCATTGGCTGCAGCAGTTGGGATACCAAATGCTTCATGGGGGCTTTTGGTAATCACTTTTGTCGCACCTGACATGCCAGCAACAGCAGCTCCCCAGGAAATTATGGCAAAGGCTTTAGCTTCATCTTCCGGGAATCCCCCCATCCATTGGTGGAAAACCGTACTCAGTTCGTAATCCTCATACCCGTAATTATGGAAATATTCATGGGACAGTTCGCGCAGGGATTTAATGGCTGCAATATCCTGTATCAGGCTGCCCACCTGACCATAACCGACAGTAATTGATTTCACTCCCTGTTCCAGTGCCAAAAGACCTTCAATAATCGCCACCGAATGGGACATAAAAGGAGGAATCAAGGTGCCGGTTAATGGTCCAAAAGGCTCCCGATTCATGCGAATACCATGTTCTTCATATAGCCCGACCAGACGGTCGCAGTATTGCCAGTCGCGGATCGATTTTTCCAGTGTTACACGTTTGGCATAAGGAATGTTGTACGAAATTCCCCCGCCTTCGTAGCTGGTAAAACCGCTGGCAAAGGAAATTTCAGCCAGCAATCGGGCATCAGGCGTACCGTGGCGAATTTGTAACGGTTTTTCGAGTGTTTCTGTCAGGCGACGGCAGGCTGCAACACCGTGGTTAACAACAGGTAATCCATTCAGTTTAGAGGTGCCAGCTTCCAGCGATTTTTGAATACCAACGGCTGCTTCCTCATAACGATTCAAACGGGTATAAGCATCAATAGTTGTCGGCAGCAGATCACACTCCTGTTCCAGCGTTTTCAGCAGTTCTATATGTTCATCGATCAATGCAACGCCTGCACGTGGTTGACTCAACGTTTTACCTTGCTGGTCGGCTTTTAACAGGGCCAGAGAAAAGCGTTTATGTTCAGGAATTGATTGCTGATAGTTAACTGCCTCTGCAAAGTTTTCTACCTCCTTACCCGTCGGCCAGGTTTGGAGTACCTGCAGTCGCTCGTTCATGAATTCATCAAGTGAGAGTTTTTTATTTTTAAGTTCCATGTGTTGCTGCCTTTTAATTCATCGGGTTAAACAGTGGATACTGGTACGGGCGGCGAGCTGCGGATCAAGCCGGGCAACATTTGCCAGTAACGGCAGCAAGCCGCTTGAATCACGGTAATAAGTGAATTGATTAGGAAGTAAGATGCGTCGGCCATCGTCATCTAATTCCCGGTATTTCAACCAGTGATGAATATCGAACTGACTGGCGCGTGACAGCCAGCCGCCAGAACCGATGACTTTGCGTACTGGCGTCAGATCTCGCCCCAGTTGCAAATCAACATTACCCACACAGGTGCAGACCTGTTTTTTCCTTCCGGCATGGCGTTCACTGGCGTAGCCGACACAAAGCCCTGCCAGCAATGTATCGAACTCTTCTTCTTCGCTGTTGGCGGGTAAGTAGCCAGGGTAAGTCACCAGATGGCGCAGGTAAGCGTAAAATGCCGCTTTACGTTCAGTTTGACTGGCGAAAATGATATCGACCAACTCCCGTGTACTTTCACCCACGACCATGGCAGAGACGCGCATACCCAGATCACCTTCCACCGTACGCTTAATAAACGGTTCCGGTACGCCGTGATGTACTGTGTCGGGAGTGAGGGAATTAGAACAGGCGGAATAGACGTCGGTGGTGGCACCGCCCATATCAATCAACATGAACTCTTGCCACTCGCTGTCGTAATGACTTATGGCTTTTACTAATTCATAAACTGTCCATGGTGTTGGCATCGGCTTTTCGCCAGTTTCATTGACGATGACATCCAGCCCTTTTCCTTTTACGATCCGTTGCAGGAAAATGTCACAAATGGCCTCGCGTGCAGCATGAGGATGGGGATGATCGAGATCCGGTAGGACGTTTTCGACAATTGTTAGCTCTTTATTCGCCAGAATGGCCTGCACATCGTCCTGTATATCGCGATTCCCGGCGTAAATCATGGCGCAATCAAGGTTTGATTCTGCCAGGGCGCGAGCGTTAGCCAGACCGTAACTCGTTTCGCCACCATCAGTGCCGCCAGTAAACAAAATAATATCGGGCGGTGTGTTCTCCAGTGCCTGAATGTCATGACGATTAAGTTTATAAGCGTAATGCTGAGTGATTTTTGCGCCTGCCGACCAGGCGGTTACTTTTGCTGTTTCCAGTGTAATTGAAGGCACCAGCCCCATCGCGGCGACTGCCAGTCCCCCTTTGGCAGAAGAGGAATATTTCAGGTTAATTTCACCGCGATGAAGTAACGGACGGGCATCACAAACGTTAAGTAACTGATTAAGGCAAGTGAAAAAACCTTCAGCCAAATGATGGGGCGTTGTCGGGGTTATCACGTGATTTATCAGCGTTAACGTATCACCTTCTCTGCCGAAGAGAGCGGCTTTAGTCCACGTCGAACCGATATCGACAGAGACAGTTCTCATCAGATAGCCTCTTCCAGAACATGTTCTGCAGCGTGCCGGTGTTGCTGAATATCACGCGCCATGAGCTGACAGACATCTTCCAGGTCATGACTTGGCGCGAATACTCGGTTAAATCCCATCTCTTTGAATTTTTTTTCGACATCAGCAAAGTCATGTTTGCCAACCACCAGATTGCCGCCAACATAAAGTGGAATTTCTCCGATACCACGTTCGATGCAGCGCTCACGAAGCCCCAGGCAGTCAATATCACCATGACCATAAATAGAGGAAACCACAATGGCATCGGCACCCGTTTCTATCGCTGCGTCAATATATTCATCCTGACTCACCATTACGCCAAGGTTAATGACATTAAAGTTATGCGCGGTGAAAACTCTATCCAGAACTTTATTGCCAACAGCATGGCAGTCAGCGCCAATTACGCCAATAACGAGCGTTGGTTTTTTCATGGCAAATCCTCTGTATAGGCGTGAAAACATTAAATAAATGGTTGTTTGCACTCTGTCATTGTAAGTGCGATATATTTATCCGTGAGTGTGTGTGTTAGGTATAAAGGATGCAATTGATCTCTTTTCAATATCTTATTCGTAAAAAGATTGATTTATCTTTCGATGGTTAAAGTGTCATTAAATTAGTGGGTTAGAGAATGACTTGATGCGGTTTGGTGTGGAGGTTATAAAAATGATTTCCAAATTTGTGAAGGCAATCGTAAATATGTTGAAATAAGAATGGTGATACTCGCCATAATCAAGTTGCATGTGCTGTGTCTGCGTGTTATTCGGCCCCTTCATTTCAGGGCCAACGCAAGCATTGTTCAAAACGCTACTGGCGTTTGTCCTGCAACTTGCAATATTAAGAGTATATAGCGCATATATCAGTGGGCTCTTCTTCGTGCGATAAGCGTAAATTTATAGTCATCTGTATTAAAAGCATTTCGGCTGAACTCAAATATCCGCCCATCTATTAAGAATCCTCGCGATATTTTTTCGAGAATCGGTTTATCCTGGCTGATATTAAGCAAACGGCTCATCTCTTCGGTTGGCATCAGAGGGATTATCTCTTGTTCACTACGATCAATAACCATCTTCTTCACTTCTTCAATAAAGTGATATTTCGAATTTTCCATGACCTGCCAGGTG
>ERZ1034915.1765-NODE-1765-length-11297-cov-4.008539_pt1 | contig 11297 bp, 7 predicted proteins | sample MGYA00520592_ERZ1034915 | MGnify/ENA primary metagenome ERZ1034915 (study PRJEB33766, sample SAMN09781787) | gut metagenome | biome: gut microbiome | host: Homo sapiens | place: Madagascar | study: EMG produced TPA metagenomics assembly of the PRJNA485056 data... | reverse complement strand
ATCATAATTATGGCACGTAAGAAGATTATTGCCGGAAACTGGAAGATGAACAAGACTCCGAGCGAAGCAAAGGAGCTCGTAGAGCTGCTGAAGCCCCTCGTAGACAACCCGGATGTGGATGTTGTGTACTGCGTTCCTGCAATCGACATTGTTCCGGTTGCTGAGGCAATCAAGGGAACCAATGTACAGCTCGGTGCTGAGAACATTTCGGATCAGGACAAGGGTGCTTTCACCGGAGAGATTTCTGCTGCAATGCTGGTAGATGCTGGCGTTAAGTATGTTATCATCGGTCACTCCGAGAGAAGACAGTATTACGGTGAGGACGATGCATTCCTGAACCGCAAGGTTCTGAAGGCTCTGGAGAACGGCCTGACACCGATCCTTTGCTGCGGCGAGACGCTTGAGCAGCGCGAGGCCGGTGTTACTCTTGACTGGATTCGTCTTCAGATCAAGTCGGATCTGCAGGGCGTAACCGCTGAGCAGGCAGCTTCCATGGTTATCGCATACGAGCCGATCTGGGCAATCGGAACCGGAAAGACCGCTACCTCCGATCAGGCAGAAGAGGTTTGTGCAGCAATCCGTGCAGCAATCGCTGAGATTTATGACACCGATACCGCAGAGAAGATCCGCATTCAGTATGGCGGCTCCATGAATGCCGGCAACTGCAAGGAGCTTCTTGCAAAGCCTGACATCGACGGCGGACTGATCGGCGGAGCAGCTCTGAAGGCTGATTTCGGCGAGATCGTCAATTACAACAAGTAAGTCATAAGAAAGTCATAAAAGCTGCTTCTGCATTCGGCACCTTCGGACGGAGGGGACCGGATACGGAAGCGGAATCAGACAAAAAGGGCTGCGGCAGAATCGCAATGGATTCTGCCGCAGCTCTGTTATGATAGAATAAGAATTCGTTATCCGGCTTATGAAGTATGAAGTTCTGTGGCTGTGCTCAGCTCAGCTTGTCGGTCACGTGATTTTCCACATAGGCCGCGTATTTCTCTGAGGTTTGCGCAAGCGGTGTGACGGTGACTTCAGAGTCCAGAATCTGATTGATTTTGTTTGAGAGCTCGATTACGCGTGCGACTGCCTCTTCCTTGGTCCGCATGGTAAGCTCGCAACGCTTCAGGATGGATATGCCGCCCTCATCGTACGTTTTCTTGACGGCGATGTCCACATCGGAAATGCGCGCATCCGAGATGAGATTTTCAGAAAAAAGTCTGGTCAGAATATCCTTTGCGTTGTCGCGGGAATAAGCCAGTGTTTGAATTTCGACAATTTTACTCATTGTGAGTCACCTCCCTGTAAGTCCCATCGTATCATTCCGGAAATGGAAAGAAAAGAGGTTAAGAGACCAGTTTTTTCAGAAAAGAAATCCGGCCGGAAAGGAGACTGGCACCCAGAGAAGCTGCAAACAGGAGAACAAGAAGAAGGGGGATTCCAAGGAAAGGATTGGAGATCCGTGATGGAATTCCGAGCCTGTCTGCAAGATCCAGAAAGAATGGATGGATCAGGTAGATGCCGAATGCGGATTGGGAAAGAGCCGCCGCTGCCTGGGTTGTTTTATCGCTGCAGGAGCTGCGGCAGATGGTAAGAAAAAGTGCTGTGGACAGAAGCAGAACTGCCGGGGTAAACGGCGAGGCAAGTGCAGTATATGCGCTGCCCTGTCCGACAGAGCGCGCGGAGGCCGCATACGCTGCGGGAAACAGAAAGAAAATGACAGCGGCCCACAGGAGTGCCAAGGATCGGCAGCGGTGATCACACCGGAATGTCGATGGACGGCGATGCTGTGCACACGGGGATGCTGCGAGGCGGCTGTGCTCATATAGAATATGACCCAGAAGAAAATAGCCCAGATACCCAAGAAAATAATTCAGGTCAAACAGCTCCCGGAAGTCCATCAGAAGATATTTGAAGGGGAACTCGAACAGAAAGGCGGTGGGGAGAACCACTGCGAAAATGACAAAGAAAATCAGGTACAGGCAGGAGACCCCGCGGCGCTGAGCTCCCTCATAGATCATGGGAACAAGAAGGAGGAGAACTACAAGCATCGGAAGGTACCAGAGGTGATACTTGCCGGTGAGGCGGAAAAAGGCAAGAAACAGCTGCTCTTTGATTCCCTTTTCGGCAAGAAGCTCCGGGTTCAGCAGAGTATCCTCCAGAAGATAGAAAATCTTCCAGATAAAATACAGAAGAAGATAGTGCAGGCTCCTTTGACACATGAAGCGAATGGAAGTACTCTTTTCACGATGGGACGGAGCAAGGAAAAGCGCACCGCTTATCATGACAAAGAGAGAGACTCCGGCAAAGGAAGCGATGCTGCAAAGCTGTGTAAACAAAAGAGGTGCACCAAAAGCTGCACTGACCTGATCCAGCCACTGCGCAGAGACATGGGTCAGGATAACCAGAAGAATTGCCAGCACACGGATCCGGTCCAGAGAAGGATCTCGGTGCAGCTTACGGTTGCTGGAGGGATTGTCTTTCATAAAAAGTTCAGAATTCATAGTAAAACCATTATACACGTTTATGATAAAATTTTATGGTTATCATGTGAATATCAGAGAAACCCGGACGTGAACCGGAGAACAGTAAGATAAGAATAGAAGGATAGGATGGAAGAGCAGAAGGATAGAAAGTGGAATCAGACGGAGGCGGATGATTCCTGGACGGATGATCTGGCAGAGGCCATTCATCGTCAGACTATGAAAGAACAGCAGGAATACGGACAGGAGCTTGGAGATGCCTTGCGGGATTCCGGAGACGATCGGAATGACGCGCAGAATCCGTCGTCGGAATCAGAGCTTCTGCGGAATGATATGCAAAATGATGTGACGGGCGATGCGGAGAGCGTGCTGAGCCAGCCGCAGAGTCCCTCACAGGGATCGGACGATTTCCGGGGCGAGGATGTACCGCCGAGAAGAAGCCGGAATTTTGCAGATCCGGAGGAGGCGCTCGCGATGAGAAGACATACGCAGCCGGAGGGAGCGGTGCTTTTTGACGAGGTAGTAGATGACGCGGATTCCGAAAGCCGTAAAGAGAAGAAGCACTTCGGACGCAAAGACAAATCTGCGAAGAAGAAAGACCGCCGCAAGGAGAAGCCGGAGAGAAAAGAAAAGGAGAGCAGAGATACGGGAAAGCGCAGATACAGAGACGAAAACGGATATCAGGACGAATATGGAGATGAATTTGCAAAGGAGTATGGAAGACGCCGCGGAAGACGGGATCCGTATGAGAATGAGGATCCGGAATTCATAGATTCCCGTTACAGGAATTCCGATGATGACCGGTATGACCGCGGAGACGAACGATATGATCGCAGAGATGACCGGTATGACCGCAGAGGCGACCGGTATGACCGCGAAGATGACCGGTACGATTCCGGGCGAAGCCGCAGGGACAGAGAACGGGGAATGTCACGGCAGGAGCGCCGGGAATACGAGGAATTTCTTGCCTTCAAGGAGCAGCAGAGCCGCGGACGGAAAAAGAAGCACCGTGTTCGGAATTTCATCATTACACTGCTGGTGCTCCTGTTCCTGGTGATTCCGATTCTGGCGATTGCGGCAAGAATGATCGGCATTACCCAGGGTGTCAGTACGCAGGATATTAAGAAGCTTCTCAGCGATGAGGTGCAGAAGAGTCAGGAGACCGGTGCCATGGCGGGGTACACGAACATTGCCCTGTTCGGCCTGGACTCCACCCAGCAAAGCCTGGATTCCGGCAACAACCGGACGGATGTCATGATCATTGCGTCCATCAATAACAAGACCGGTGATGCAAAGCTTGTTTCTCTGTATCGTGACACATATCTGGATGTTGGAGATGGGAATTATCAGAAGGCGAATGCTGCCTATGCCTTCGGCGGTCCGGAGCAGGCGATCAAGATGATCAATAAGAATCTGGATCTGAACATAACGGACTATGTGACCGTCGGCTTTGAAGGCGTCACGGATCTTGTGGATGAGGTCGGAGGCGTGGAGATTGATGTGCAGAGTGATGAGATTGAGCATCTGAACAATTATCAGTCTACGATGGCAACGGAGCTTGGGAAGGAATATATTCCGGTGACAGCTCCCGGCGTGCAGACACTGAATGGACTGCAGGCAACGGCATACTGCAGAATCCGTTATACGGACGGAGGAGATTTCAAACGGACAGAGCGGCAGAAGGAGGTCCTCTCCAAGGCCTTCGAGAAGCTGAAGAAATCAGGTCCTGTGACAATGATCAAGGCGGCGAACAGCCTGTCCAGCGAGGTTCGCACCTCCCTGAATCCGGCCGAAATTGCATCGCTTGCCATGAAGGCCATGCGCTTTAATATTTCGGAAACGAATGGTTTCCCGAATGATCAGTACCGGGCTGTCGGCTACATCGGGGATCAGTCCTGCGTCATTCCGGTACATCTGACCGACAATGTTGTGTGGCTGCATCAGTATCTGTTCAATGACAGCTCCTATCAGGTTTCGTCCACGGTTCAGGAGATCAGCGATCAGGTGAGTGCGAAGTCAGGCTATTGATCTGCCGCGAAAAAAGACAGAGAAAATGCCTCCGTCCGGAGTACCGGTCAAGGGCAATCAGGGGGAAATGTGACACAGAAAAAGAAAATTATTGTAATTGGTGCAGGGGCTGCGGGACTTATGGCGGCCTGCGCCGCAGCGGATGGAGGAGCGGAGGTTACCGTTCTGGAGCACAACGAAAAGGCCGGGAAGAAGATCTATATCACGGGAAAGGGAAGGTGCAATTACACCAATGCCTGTGAGACAGAAGAGTTTTTCTCCAATGTTCTTCGGAATCCGAAATTTCTGTACAGTGCCGTATATGGCTTTGACAGCAGTGCTGTGACGGAGTTCCTTGAGAAAAACGGCTGTGCCACGAAGGAGGAACGGGGAAAGCGCTGTTTTCCTGCTTCGGATCATGCCTTTGACGTGACGGATGCGCTTGTCCGTCATCTGAGAAAGAACAACGGGAGAATCCGTTTCCACGCAGATGTCGCAGAAATCCGGACAGAGAAGGCATCGGGGGCTGAGACGGAAGCCGCCGGAAAGGGCGGGACGGAGCTTCGGAGAACTACCGGAGTCCGACTTCGAAGCGGCGAAGAGCTTTTTGCGGATGCGGTGATTGTGGCTGCGGGAGGAATGTCATATCCTTCAACCGGCTCAACCGGAGACGGATATCGCTTTGCGAACCAGCTTGGTCTTTCGGTAAAACAGCCGCAGCCGTCTCTGGTGCCCTTTTCCGTGGCGGAGAGCTGGCCGCTTGAACTGCAGGGGCTTTCTCTTAAGAATGTTGCCATCCGGCTTGAAAATCTGGAGAGAGGTGCTGCCGGCCCCACAGGCAGGGCTGGGAAAAAGAAGAAGCGCCCTGTTTATGAGGGCTTCGGTGAAATGCTCTTTACACATTTCGGCGTGAGCGGGCCTTTGATTTTGTCGGCCTCGTGTCATGCGGATTTTGAAGAGCATCCGGAGGGCTTTGCGCTGCATCTGGATCTGAAGCCGGCCATGACGCAGGAGGAGCTGGAGCGGAGACTCGAGAGGGAATTCACACTTCAGCCAAGGAAGGAGCTTCGGAATGCGCTGAAGGCTCTTCTTCCTGAGCGGCTTGCAATGCTTTCTGCGCAGCTGTTTGCGGCTTCTCTGGAGAATCCTTCTGCAGAGGGCGGATCAGATCGCCCGGTATATACGCTGAATGAGAAGGAGCTTCGGCTTCTTGCTGCTTTTCTGAAGGATCTGACGATGACCGTGACAGGGACCAGAGGCTTTGCGGAGGCGATTGTGACGAAGGGCGGCGTGAGCGTGAAGGAGATCAATCCGTCTACCATGGAAACCAGAGGGATCAAAGGCTTATACTGGGCCGGTGAGGTGCTGGACGTGGATGCGTATACAGGCGGCTTTAATCTTCAGATCGCCTGGTCGACGGGGCATCTTGCGGGAGCCTCGGCGTGCGAAGAAGACTGAGCCGATTGGTATTTTGAAGGAGAGAATAAGACATGTCAGCTTTTAATATTGCAATTGACGGTCCGGCAGGGGCCGGAAAAAGCACGATCGCGAAGAAGGTGGCGAAGCAGCTTGGTTTTGTATATGTAGACACGGGGGCGATGTACCGTGCAATGGCGCTCTATCTGACAAGAAACGGACTGGTCAGACCGGATGAGTCCGATGCTGCTGCCGGGGAGGCGTTCTGCCGTAGAGCAGCTAAGCTGTGCCATGGGGCGGATATCACCATTGTTTATCGCGACGGGAATCAGGTGGTTCTTCTTGGCGGTGAGAATGTCAATCCGTACCTTCGGACCGAAGAGGTGAGCTCCATGGCCAGTGTCTCCTCGGCGGTACCGGAGGTTCGTGTGAAGCTGGTGGAGCTGCAGAAGAAGCTTGCGGAAAAAGAGAACGTCGTGATGGACGGGCGGGATATTGGAACCGTGGTTCTTCCGGATGCGCAGGTCAAGGTCTATCTTACGGCGAGCGTGGAGGTTCGCGCGAAGCGCCGCTACATTGAGAATGTTCAGGCTGTGAAAAGCGGTGCGCAGAAATCAGCGGACGATCTGGATCTGGAGAAGATCAAGGCGGATATCGCGGAGCGGGATCACCGGGATATGACCCGCGAGGTTTCGCCCCTGAAGCAGGCGGAGGATGCCGTTCTTGTGGATTCCTCGGAGCTTGGCATTGATCAGGTCACAGAGACGATTCTGAACCTTGCGGCGAAGAAGCTTGGAAGACCCTGCGTGATTACGGCTGCGACAGCAGGCTTTTGCTTCGGCGTACAGAATGCGGTGGACACGGTATACAAGGAAATTGAGAAGAATCAGGATGGCCCCATCAATACCTTCGGCCCGATCATTCACAATGAGAATGTGGTAGAGGAGCTGAAGGAAAAGGGAGTCGGAATTCTGAATTCTGTGGAAGAGGCAGGAACGCAGAAGAGCGGCACTATTATCATTCGCTCTCACGGTGTTGCGAAGGAAACCTGGGAGGATCTGAACCGGACCGGTGCGCGGGTTGTGGACACCACCTGCACCTTTGTCAAAAAGATTCATGAGATCGTTCACAAGGCAAGCGAAGAAGGCAAGCAGATCGTGATCATCGGCAACCATGGGCATGCGGAGACAGAAGGGACTGTCGGCTGGAGCAGTACGCCTGCAACCGTCATTGAGACCGAAGAGGAAGCAAAGAATTACCGGGCGGATCCGGAACGTATTGTCTGTATCGTTGCGCAAACGACATTCAACGCAGAAAAATTTGAGAAATTTGTTGATTTAATTGCGAAAAATGGATATAATATCGAGACGAATGAAACTATCTGCAACGCAACCAGCGAGAGACAGGCGGAAGCCCGCCGGATCGCGAAGCAGGCAGATGTCATGATTGTGATCGGCGGCAAGGGTTCCTCCAACACCGCCAAGCTCTATGAGATCTGCAAGGCGGAATGCGCTGACACTTATTTCATTCAGACGGTTGATGATCTCGATCTGAAGCTTTCAGGAGGCGAGAAGATCATTGGCATCACCGCCGGGGCTTCGACCCCGAAAAATATTATTGAGGAGGTTCAAAGTAATGTCAGAAGAACAGACTTTTGAACAGATGCTGGATGCATCATTTAAGACAATTCATAATGGAGAGGTGGTCGAAGGTTCCGTCATTGATGTCAAGCCGGAAGAAGCAGTCCTGAATATCGGCTATAAGAGCGATGGAATCCTGACCCGTCAGGAGTATTCCAATGACAACTCTCTGGATCTGACCACCAAGCTTTCCGTAGGCGACAAGCTTGATGTCAAGGTTCTGAAGGTAGACGACCGCGAGGGTACCGTAGCTCTCTCTTACAAGAGACTGGCTCTGGATCGCGGCAATAAGGTAATCGAAGAGGCATATGAGAACAAGACCGTCCTGAAGGCCGAGGTTTCTCAGGTACTCTCCGGTGGTATCTGTGTTGTTGTAGAAGGCATCCGTGTATTCATTCCGGCTTCCCTTGTCAGCGACACTTATGAGAAGGATCTTTCCAAGTATCTCGGACAGGAGATCGAGTTCGTGATCACCGAGTACAATCCGAGAAGACGTCGTTACATCGGCGATCGCAAGCAGCTTCTCACGGCAAAGAGAGAAGAGGCAGCTGCGAAGCTGTTCGAGAACCTTCAGGTTGGCGATGTAGTAGAAGGAACCGTTAAGAACATCACTGATTTCGGTGCGTTCGTAGATCTTGGCGGAGCAGATGGTCTGCTTCACATCTCCGAGATGAGCTGGGGCCGTGTTGAGAGCCCGAAGAAGGTCTTCAAGGTTGGCCAGAAGCTTCGTGTTCTTGTTAAGGACATCAATGGCCACAAGATCGCCCTGTCTCTGAAGTTCCCTGATGAGAATCCGTGGATCGGTGCTGACGAGAAGTATGCAGTAGGCAAGATCGTTACCGGTAAGGTAGCACGCATGGCTGATTTCGGCGCATTCGTTGAGCTGGAGTCCGGCATTGACGCTCTGCTTCATGTTTCCCAGATCTCCAAGGAGCACATCGAGAAGCCTTCGGATGTTCTGAAGGTTGGCGATGAGGTTACCGCTAAGATCGTTGATTTCAATCCTGAGAACAACAAGATCTCCCTTTCCATCAAGGCCCTCAAGAACGATGAGGAGAAGGCGAAGAAGGATGCAGAGAAGGAAGACGAGATCGTGGTTCCTTCCAAGGGAAATGATGACGACGAGGCTGTTACCGTTGACATCGACGCTATGATTGCGAAGCAGCAGGCTGAGGACGCTGAGAACTGATCCGGCTGAATGATCGCAGACAGCGATATCTGAACAGCATAACAGAGAAGCCGCACGGATGATTCGTGCGGCTTCTTTTTGGTGGTGCGTCCGGCGGCTGGTCACCGCCTTCTGCCCGGTTTATATGTGCGCCTGTCGGGCGCACATATTTGGCGGAAGAAATTTCGCTCAGTAAATCTTTACTTCATCCCAGGTGTCGTCCGGAATGATCCCGATGTAGGTTTTTCCGGGATTGATTTTGATCTCTTCCCCGGAAGCATTGAAGAATCGGGTGACTCCGCCCTCGCCTTCCTTGGTCCAGAGAATGGAAATGTTCTTTCCTTCGGTGCAGTAATACGCGAACTTGAATTTATCAATGCAGTTGTAAATCAGGTAGCCGTTCTTGTCGTACTGGTGGAAGGAGCAGTCCTGCAGGAGGACATTCGTAAAGGTCAGAGGCGCTTGGGTTTCTGCATCCAGATGCTGCTTCCCGTATTCATAATAGTCGTAGGTCTTTGTTTCTTCGTTGTAGACGAGCTTCGACCTGTTGTGATAGAACGGAAGCTCAATGCGGTTTGCTGTGCGGATTCCGTCTGCGTCCCAGTCATCGAGATTCGTCGTTGTCCCGTAATCGGCGAAGTTAAAATGCGGAGCGGGTGCTTCACTGTATTCCTTTGACCAGCCGGTACGGGCGAAGTTGCGGTCCAGGTCACCCTTCAGAATGTACTCCGTGAATTCTCTGGCTTTTCCGTTGTTCACACGGGAAAAGGTGCCGGAGAAGTGATAGGGGTAGCGTGATAAATAATCATTGATATGAAACGGACCGCCATCGTGACAGATCACGGCATCGTATTCCTGCGCGACCAGAATGTTGGTGGGACGTACGCTGCGGATGCTGCCTGTCTGCGGAAGATTCTCCCAGTCCTTGTAGATGCACATAAGCCGGGTGATGCGGTCATTGGCGGTACTGTTCATCATTTCGTAGACAATATCGGCACCTGCCGTGTTGTAGTGGGGCAGAGCCTTGATTTCGTTGTCGATCATGACAGCAATCGGACGCTGCATTTCCAGATCCTTGTTGATGGGAAGCCCTGTAAGCTCGCTCAGATACTGGCCTTCCGGAACCGGGAGCGGCGTGCCAAAATCCTCCTCGGGAGCTTCGTCTGAGGGATCCTCTGCCTGATCCGCTGCATCAGGGACAGTGTCTTCCGAGGCTTCCTCCGTGCTCTCCGTTTCGGAAGAAGCTCCGTCCGTGCTTTCCGTTCCGGAAGAAGCTCCGTCTGTGCTTTCCGTTCCGGAAGAGGCTCCGTCTGTGCTCTCTGTTTCGGAAGAAGCTGCAGAAGACGTGTCATAACCGTCGCTTGCAGTGTTGGAGCAGGCACAGAGTCCTGCGGTCAGAGCTCCTGTCAGAACAAGGAGCGTGATCCTTTTTCGGATATTTTTTCTTATCATGGGTATTTTTCCCCCTCCCTCTCGTTTATCACATCATTATAGCATTGAATGACGGCGCATCGATTTTAGAAATTCTTAATGCTTTACACAAGAAAATCACACATTCATCGGTTAGGATATCGGAGACTGAAGAAAGGAAAGACTTTCATTCGTTATTGATTACGAAGCGTGGCACATATAAACAGCTCATGCATGAAACATGAAGAAGGGGATAATGATGCGAGATTCCTGGCTGGTACTTCTGACACAGCTGCAGACGGAGATGACTGCAGTTCCGAAATTTCCGCTGCTGATACAGATTTGCTCTGTGCTGCAGTTTGCTCTGATGCTCCCGATTCTCTGGATCGGGGTGGTTGCGGTGCTTGGCCTTACAAGACGGAAAAAGGATTTTCCGCTGGTAAGGAAAATAAATCGCTTTGCCATTGTGGTCTGTGCAAGAAATGAGGAAACCGCTCTTCCGAGTCTTCTGGAGAGCATAAGGCGAGCGGATTATCCGGCGGATCACCTGCATGTTTATCTGTTTGCGGATCACTGCACGGATCGGACCGCGGCGATCGGAAGAAAATATCCTTTTGTCTCTGTCTATGAGAGAAAAAGCGGGCCGACAACCGGAAAGGGCGCAGTCCTGAACTGGGGAATTCCGATTTTGTTCCATGACGCAGGGGACTCGTTTGATGCGGTTGCTGTATTTGATGCGGACAATGTGGTGAGCAGCGACTATTTTACCCAGATGAACGCTCAGCTGAATGCAGGCGATGAAATCATACAGGGAAACCGGCTGGGCGGAAAGCCGTACACATCGATTGTTACCAAATGGTACACCTTGTACTGGTCCTGCTATTCGACCTTCTTCTCCTATGCGAGAGAAAAGCTGAATCTGTCGGCATTTCTGACTGGAACGGGCTTTGTTGTGACAAGAAATGTGCTGAAGGATGGATGGCACACGAAGACGATCACCGAGGATGTGGAATTCACGATTCAGAACTGCCTGCAGGGAAGAAGAACGGCGTTTTGCGTATCGGCGGTCTGCTATGATGAACAGCCCTGGCAGTTTGGCGTGATGCTGAACCAGCTCTCCCGTTGGTGCACGGGCAGCTATCAGATTCTTCGGGAATATGGGAGAGCGTTTTTCCAAAA
>ERZ1034915.1764-NODE-1764-length-11304-cov-4.741488_pt1 | contig 11304 bp, 8 predicted proteins | sample MGYA00520592_ERZ1034915 | MGnify/ENA primary metagenome ERZ1034915 (study PRJEB33766, sample SAMN09781787) | gut metagenome | biome: gut microbiome | host: Homo sapiens | place: Madagascar | study: EMG produced TPA metagenomics assembly of the PRJNA485056 data... | reverse complement strand
GCAATCGCCCTCGATCACGGGCTTGTCATCAACAATGGTGCCGCAGGTCTTCCCAATTTCGCAGGCCAGCACTTCGGGCTTGTAATCCGCATTGCCGAGACCCCGCACCCCGACGCGCTTTTCGGCGCACAACGAAATGGCCTGTTCGTCGAGGCCGTTCCCCTTCGCTATGACCAGGATTCCTTTGTGAAGTGGTTCGATGAGTTGTGGCCTGAAGGCTCGCCGGCAGAGATTTCGTATCGTAGGCGCATTGTCAGCGGACCAGCTGTTTGCGTTGAGGAAGCGCTCCTTGGGGGCTTTCAGCAGCTCAGACGATAGCATTATGTCAGTTCATCGCGTGAAGTAATGTCCGTGAAACAATTTTTATAAATAGTTAAATCCTACTATTGGCATAAAGCAAATAATAGCTATAATCTGCTTTCGGGAAACGCAGATGCACAAGCAGAGTGTTCCAAGGGGGATTGAGCCAGTCGATGGTTCAGGACAACTTGAAGCACTCTTTTTTCTGCCTGCGTTCGGAAAAGAGAAGAAAGGATATTTGCAAGAATGGATCTATCAACCGGCATCTTCTTTTGGGGATTCCTGATTGTCTATGGCGTGATTATGTTCGTGCTTTCGCCGAAAACGGTGAGCCTCGGCGGGTTCTTCCGCGGCGAGGACAAGGCGGGTAAGGACGCGAATCCGTGGATGATCACCGCGTCAATCTTCATCGCGTGGATTTTCGCGAAGTCGGTCACTAACGCCGCCAACATGGGTCAAAACTTCGGTATCGTCGGCGGTATCGGCTATGCGGTGTATTGGCTGTGCATCCCGCTGACGGGCTACGCGCTCTATCGCCTTCGCCGCAAGTTCGCGATGAAGGGCATGGTAAGCTTCCTTACTGAACACTACGGCGTTGCGGCTGCGTTCTGCTTTTCGGCAGCCATCCTCATTCGCCTGTTCAACGAGGTTTGGTCGAACACTTCCGTCGTCGGTGCGTACTACGGAACCTCGGGCACGATGCCCTTTATCCTGGCCGCTGGGCTTTTCACCATCATCACGGTGGGGTACTGCTGCTGGGGCGGCATGCGCGGCTCCATCATAACGGACGTGCTGCAGGCGATTCTGTTCGCGGTGCTGCTGCTCGTCGTTCTGTTCTGGATCGTTCCCCAGGACAGCATCGCTGACCTCGCGGGTTCGGGTTCTTGGACGCTCGAAGGCGGCGTGGACTTCATTATCGGCGCCGGCCTGCAGTGCCTTTCGTACGGCTTCCATGATGCCGTCCTCACCGACCGCGGCTTTCTTTGCCGCCCGAAGAAGATGCTCAAGTGCTACACCGCCGCCGGTCTGCTCGGCTTCGTGGCGATTGTGCTCTTCTCCCTCATCGGCGTGCACTCGATGATCAACGGCCTGGCGACCACCGGCGTTGACGCCCCCGTCGTCGTCGCCCAATCGCTCGGCATCGTCGCCCTCTTCATGATGGCGGTCATCATGATTGCCACCGCTGGGTCCACGCTCGACTCCACCTTCACGGCCCTCGCGAAGCTGACCGCGCGCGATTTGCCGGGCATCCTCGGGAAGCGCCCGAAGACGAACCCCCGCATCATCGGCATCATCTTCATGATCATCTTCGCGGTTATCGGCAACCTCCCCATGGTCATGGGCGCTTCGATTATCGCCGCGACCACCATTTCGGGCACGATGATCATGGGCTTGGGCCCGATCTTCCTCATGCACGGCGTTGGCCCGGTGAAACCGACGAAGGTTGGCTTCATGCTTGCTTTCTGGATCGGCATGATCTTAGGCATTTGGGATACTATTGCGCCCGCGACGCTATCCTTCATGAACATCGGCGCTGGTAAATATGCGAATTTCCTTGGCGTGAACCTGTGGGGCGCAATCCTTTGCTGGGCTGCCTACATCATTCCGGGCATCATCGCGAGCTCGCGTGAGAAGGCTGCGGGCATCGAGCCGACGTGGAAGGGCCTGTCCGCCGAGGAGCTTGCGCGACTCGATAAGCTCGAGGCGGAGAACGCGGATTACATTCCCGAGTACGACCCCATCGAGAAGAGCCCTGAGTTCCAGGCGATGCTGAAGCGCGAGATGGAAGTCACCCCCGCTGGCGCATAACGCCAGGTCATACATGTGAGTCTTCTCGGCACTCCCCCCCATATGTGCCGATGTAGGCAAGGCCGCTCTTTCCCCCTCAATGGGTTGGGCGGCCGATAAAGAAGGGAGAGCCGCAATCTCGTGGCTCTCCCTTTTGATTTGCGGGATGCTAGCGCGCCTCGGGCTTTTCCGGCACGGTGCGATCGACGAAGTAGATCTTGTACCACATGAGGAACATGTACACGATCCAAATCTTGCGCGAGCGATCGGCTCCCGCCTTGTGCTCGTCGAGCAGGCGCACCAGCTCATCGGTGTTGAAGAACTCGCGTGCGATGTCGCCTGTGAACCACTCCTTCACCATGGTGTAGTAGCGCTCCTCTCGCAGCCAATTCACGACAGGCACAGGAAAGCCGAGCTTCTCCTTCTGCGCCCAGTCCTTCGGGATGGCGAACTCCGCAGCGTCGCGCAGTGTGAGTTTCGTCTGCTGCTCGTTTGCCTTAAGCGGCGTGGGAATGGTGGCCGACAAATCGAACACGCGGCGGTCGAGGAAGGGCACGCGCGATTCGAGCGAGTGCGCCATCGACATTTTGTCGGTCTTGAGCAGGATGTCGCCCACCAGCCAGAAGTACAAATCGACGTACTGCATGCGCGTCGTCTCGTCGAGATCGGCAACCTCGGCATACACGGGCGCCGTGAGCGATTGCGGGGTGGGGGCGTTGCAGCCGCCCTTGAGCAGGTTTGCGCGCTCTTCGGGTGTGAAGGCGACGCCGTTCGCGTTGGTGTAGTACCAGTCCTCGGGCGTCTCGCTTGCGCGCTCAAGATAGTTCGCACCGCGCAGATGAAGCGCGCGCATCGCATGGGATGCGCCCTTGAGGAGGCCCTTCGGAGCCCAGCTTACCTTCGCATTGGAGAACGGTGTCTGGTAGATTCGATAGCCTCCGAAGAACTCATCGGCGCCCTCGCCGGAAAGCACAGCCTTCACCTGGGTTGCCGCGATCTGGTCGACGAAGTACAGCGCCACGGCGGAAGGGTCGGCGGAGGGCTCGTCCATGTGCCACTGCACGCGCGGAAGGCTCGCCCAGTATTCCTCCTCGCCGATGTACTTGTCGGTGTTGGCGATATGCAGGTCGTCTGCCAGCTCGCGCGCCCAAGAAATCTCGTCGCGCATGGTCTTGCCGCCGGCGCCTTCGGCATTGTTCGCCGCTGCCTGCTTGTAGCACTCGAAGCCCACGGTGAACGTCTTGATGTCGGGGTTCTCCTTGGCCAGGCACGCCGCCATGTAGCTCGAGTCGATGCCTGACGACAGGAAGCTTCCGACCTCGACGTCGGCCACGTTATGGTAGCGCACGCTGTCGCGCATGACCTCGTCGATGGCGCGCGCGGTGTCCTCGCGGTTGCGGCTCTCGTCGAAGTGGTACTCGGGGCGCCAGTAGCGGCGCTCGGTGATGGAGCCATCGGCGTGCACGGTCATGCAGTGCGCGGGCGCAAGCTTGAAGATGCCCTTGAAGAAGGTCTCCGGCAGCGCGCTGAACTGGAAGCACAGGTACTGCTCGAGTGCCTCGCGATTGAGCTCGCGGGTGTAGGCGGGGTGCTCCAGGATGCATTTGATCTCGGACGCGAAGATGAACTGGCCGTTTTGCTGCGTGTAGTAAAATGGTTTGATGCCGAAGAAATCGCGCGCGCAGAAAAGCTCGCGAGTCGCGCGGTTCCAGATGGCGAACGCGAACATGCCGCGCAGGCGGTCGAGCACGCCTTCGCCCCATGCGAGATAGCCCGTGAGCAGCACTTCCGTGTCGGATTTCGTCTTGAACTGCCAGCCTTGCGTCTCGAGTTCGGCGCGAAGGTCCTGGTAGTTGTAGATTTCCCCGTTGAACACGATGGCGAAATCGCCCCTTGCGAGCATGGACTCGGGCGTGCCGCACGGCGTGCCGTCGGGCATGAGGGCGGGGGAGGTGATCGCCGAGTCGTGTTCTCCCGTGGCGCGAACCATGGGCTGGTTGCCGTTCGCCAAGTCGATGAGCGAGAGGCGGCGGTGCCCGAGCGCGATGCCGCTTTCCGCGTCGAGATACTGGCCCTCGCCGTCGGGCCCGCGATGCGCCATGATGTCGCACATGGCCTTGAGCGCGGGGGCGTCAGCGCTGGTCGCTTGGGTGAATCCGCAGATTCCGCACATGCAAAAGCTCCTTCATATCGATGTCGTGCGCTCGCGCGCAGCGATTCTCGTGTGGGTAGGGTTCCATGATAGCGAAAGCGTATGACGTGCAGCCTTCTTCTGCGAAAACTGCGGAAACGCCGCGCAAATGGGCGCTAGCGGACGGGCGGCTTGGGCGCGGCCGGGGGAGTGGCTTGAGCGCGGGTGTCGGGCGTGGAGGCAATCGTCACGTCGGGGTTCTCGTACACCACACGGGCCTCGGTTTCCGCACGGGCGAAGTCTTCGGCGGTGAGGGCCGAGCGGAAAACCACGTCGACCGTGCAGCCGAGGTCCTCGGCGATGAAGCGGCGGAACTGTGCGGCGTCGGCGCGCGAGAAGGTGCACCCGACGTCGAGCAGAAGGCAGGCGTCCCCGCCCGTGTGTGCCTGGTCGGAGGCGTAAAGCGAGAACACCGCGACCTTCGCGATGGCATAGCGTGGCGCGACGCGGGAAACGGCGTCGCGGATGGATCCGAAATCGTTCATCAGATGGCTCCTTTGCAGCCTGGTGGGCTTGATGGTTGCGTAGGGTTCCAGTATATCGCCAATCGCGGAGATGGGCGCGCCGGCGGGGGTCTTTTATAGGTCGAAAAGCGCTCGTTTGTTTGAGCCATTCTCTAACAACACTATTTCGTGGTTAACGTGTTAATTCAAATTGTAATGACACTTTATTCTACAAAAAAGTTGTTAGATAATATACTTATTAGATAATCGCGCAAAAGTGTCATTAGGGGCAGTATGCAGTGGCAAGATAAAGGTCAAGGTTTTCTGAGGAAGAATCTTTCGGGCGAGTCGGAGTATAGTTCGTTTATTCCCGCCTCGCTTGATAGCGTCGTTCCGGTGGAGCTAAGCGAGGAAACCGTCAGATTGCTCAGCGCTTGCTCCCGAAAACTCGGCGAGCTTGAAGGCATGCTGCGTTTTGTCCCCAATGCTTCCATGTATCTTGCGATGTACGTCCGCAAAGAGGCTTTACTTTCAGCCCAGATTGAGGGAATTCAGTGCACGTTCGACGACATTCTCGATCCTGAGAACGTCGAATTGGCTCAACGTGATGTCGCCGACGTAGTTAACTATATCAGGGCAACAGAATATGCTGTGCGGAGAATGAACGAACTACCTCTTTGCATGCGCTTGCTTAAAGAGGTTCATGCGGAATTGCTGTCGGGCACGCGCGGCTCTGAAAAGAATCCCGGAGAGGTTAGGTCGTCTCAGAATTGGATAGGGCCAGCTGGATGCGGCCTGAGAAACGCTGCATATATTCCCCCTAACGTCGATGATATGCATGATGCCTTGGGCGAGCTGGACAAATTCATCAATAGCGATATCGCAATCGACCCAATTGTGAAGGCCTCCCTTGTCCATTATCAATTTGAGACGGTGCACCCTTTTCTTGACGGAAACGGCCGTCTGGGGCGCCTGCTCATCACTCTTTCCCTGATGAATGACGGGGCGCTCAGCGCTGCGATATTCTATCCTTCTTATCAGCTCAAGCTTCGTAGAAGGGAATATTATGAACGCCTGATGGCGGTTAGGGAGAATGGCGAGTATGCGCAGTGGGTCGGCTTCTTCTGCGATTGCCTTCTGGCCAGCGCGGTGGATGCCATAGGCTCGCTCGAAAGACTCGTCGATTTGCGAACCAAGAACACGAATCTGATTAATGGAGGATTAGGACGCTCGGCATCAAATGGCCAGAGTTTTTTGGAACTTCTTGAGGGCAATCCCATCGTTGATGTGTCTTTTGTTGCAGAAAAGCTTGATATTGCTAGAACCACCGCCGGTAATCTTGTTAAGGATTTCGTTGGACTGGGGATTCTTGAGCAGCGAGAAAAGGGGAAGCAGCGTTATAGGACGTTTCTCTATGAGGATTACTTGAGCATCTTGAGACAAGGTAGCGACCCCTTGTAGGAGGTTGGTAAGAAGGCGGAGCCGATTGGGCAGTGCAGCCTATCCCGCCTTCCCTGTGGGATACCTCGGTTTTCGTGCAAATTCTGAGCAGAAAGACAACGCCAAGTGCGCGAAGAAAGCGGTTTGGGACTATATCAATCGCCTCCGCATCGACGAAGGATACGAACGCAGGGAGCAACACGATGCATCCTTCCTTGCAACTGCCGAGAACGTGATCAACGCTTTTGCGGGATACGGGGATGACGATTCCTCGTTCGGGTTCGGCAATGCGCAAAAACTCATCAACATGACCGCGAAATACATTGCCCTGGGCATTTACATGGATGATTGCAGGGAGGACTTCCAATGCAGTCATTGTCCTGTGGATGGCATAATGGTGGATAAAGTTACCAAGCTCGCAGGAAGGTTGGTGGACGAGGGGGAAGAAGGACTCCGTGTTTCGCTGGAGAATTTCGCATACAAGCCCCACGTGCCCACGACTGGGCGGCCAAGGACGAAGTCCGTTGGAGCAAGCTGGCCCTCGAGAACTGAAAACCATATGAGGGTTTCCAAGAAGTTGTTCGGGCTCTAGCGGAAAGAGAGGGGTTATCACCGCTTGAGCTCGACTTTTGCGTTTGGGGCAGTGACGGAGATGAAAGGTAGTAGCTCCGTGGGCGATTCTACTGCTGGGATTTTTACAGAAACCCCAGCAATGTAGCATACTCGAAACTCAAATATCGAGCCCATTCGTTTTCATTCCCCGGATCGAAGGAGGTCGGGTTTGCACCCAAAAGCCTTGCCGCTCACGCCCGACGCGACGCAAGTCACCCGATTCCTGTCTCACCCCGTCTCGCACTGGGTTTCCTCGTCGTTTCTGTCTGACGCAATCGACGCAAAACCGACGCAAAATTTTTCGTCGGTTTTGCGTCGGTTTTGCTCTATGATAAAAGGCAAAAGAACGCATGAGGGGGAATGGACACTATGCGAGAGAGCAAGAACCTCGAATTCAAAGAAATGGTTTCCGGCACCTATCTTAAGACGGTGAGCGCCTTCGCCAACTATGGAGATGGCGAAATCTTGTTTGGGGTTTCCGATGACGGCGAAGCGGTCGGACTAGAGGACCCAACGGGAGATTGTTTGAGGATCGAGAACGCAATCAATGACGGTATATCTCCCCGTCCCGATTTCGAAATTGAAGTCGACTCGCGTACTAGTGTGGTGACACTGCGCGTGTTCGAGGGGCCGGAAAAGCCCTATCTTTACCGCTCGAAAGCGTATCGCCGATCGGACACGTCGACGGTAGAGGTTGATTCGTTCGAGCTAAAACGCCTTGTGCTCGAAGGCTCCAACCTGACCTTCGATGAGGCGAAATCTCCTCATCAGACCTTTTCTTTTAGTTCGCTCGCAAATGCGCTGGAAGAAAAAGTGGGAATCGGTGTGTTCAATGAAGACACGCTAAAGACGCTTGGTCTTCTTTCCTCAAAGGGTGATTTTAATAACGCTGCAGCCCTGCTTGCGGATAAAAACGATTTTCCCGGCATCGATATGGCGCGCTTCGGCCAGGATGTCAACAATATCCTCGATCGAAGTACCTGCGCGGGCCTTTCTGTGCTGGTTCAACTTGCCAGCGCTCTTGAGATGTTCGACCGATATTACTCCTACGAGCGCATCGAAGGCTTCAAGCGCGAGAATCACGAGCGAATTCCCCGTGAGGCTTTCCGAGAGGCTGTTGCAAACGCGCTCGTGCACAGGATGTGGGATGTCTCTGCGCACATCCGAATTTCCATGTTCGATAATCGTGTGGAAATAGTCTCCCCAGGCGGGCTCTCTCGAGGGGTGACAACTGAGGACTACCTCTCGGGGAATCTATCCATCCTCCGCAATCCCGTTCTGGCCAGTGTTTTCTTTCGTCTTGGCATTATCGAGCAGTTCGGCACAGGAATTCGGCGCATCAAGGAAAGCTACGTTAGAACGGGGACAAGACCGAGGTTCGAGATTACGGGGGGCTCAATTACTGTGGTTCTTCCCGTCACGGATGCAGAGCCACTGCTTGATGCCGATGAAAAGGCGATTATGTCCCTGCTTTTGCCAGGTCGTCTTCTCTCGAGAAGCCAAATCACAGACGCGTGCGGTTTCGGAAGGGACAAGACTTTAAGGGTGCTCAAGCAGCTCGAAAAGAAGAACCTCGTCGTGGTTCAGGGCGCTGGTCGTGGGACTCGCTACGCCAGAGCGTAGATGCTTCCGAGGCACTCCTCATATGCGGTTTTCTATGGGGAACTTTGGGGCCTAATAGATTTCGGCTGAGTTTAATCAACCTATAGGAATCTGGGGGCGGTTTCGTCGGTCGACAAGAAAGACGCAAAACCGACGAAAAATCTTTCGTCGGTTTTGCGTCGGTTTTGCATCGGGCGGAAAGCAGCCCCCGTCGCCTTCCCTTACGACGCTTTGAAGTTGTAAATAGGCCTCATTACATCGATGATATCCACCGACTCGGCGATGGGGCCGATGATGTCCTCGATGGGCTTGTAGGCGTCCGGCGCCTCGTCGATGGTGCGCTCGTTCACCGAGGTCGAATAGATGCCCTCCATGGTGGTTCGGTACTCGCGCAGGTTGAGCGTTTCCCTTGCCTCGCGGCGCGACATGACGCGGCCCGCGCCGTGGGGCGCCGAGTTGTTCCACGCCTCGTTGCCGCGCCCCTTCGCGATGATGGAGCCGTCGCGCATGTTAAGCGGAATGAGCACGGTTTCTCCCGCGTGCGCGGCGATGGCCCCCTTGCGAAGAATCATCTCATCCACGTCGATGTAGTTGTGGACGGTATGGAACTCCGACGAGGCGTCAAGCCCCGTTCTCGCCAGAATCTCCACCAGCATGCGCACACGGTTGCGGACAGCGAAGCGCTGGCAGACATCAACATCGTGCAGGTAGTCGTCCATGTAGCTGCCGTAGAGCCAGCACAGGTCGGCGGGCGCTTCGGGCTCTGAGCCCTCGTATCGCGCTGCGAGCTCCTTGAGCGCCGCCTGGATCTCGTCGCGGCGCGACTCTCCGATAGGCGGCAGCGGGAGAAGGAGAATCGGAGACGTCTTCCGAAAGCAATTAGTACAGCGATTCTTTTCGCGGGCAGGCGCGATAGGCAATTAAACGATTCTCGATGCTCTAACGATAAAAGCGATAATGCCGATAATCGCGAAAGGCCAGGTGGAATTGTGGAGGGAAAGAGCAAGTCCAAAACTCACCCGTTCTAGCCAACGGCAAACGCTGATCCACCTGCGCCTGCCGGGCCCAATCAAAGATTGGGCAGAAGATAATCCCTAGTATTTCTGGGCTTCCTTGAGCGCTTTGAGGTAGGTGGCGTAGTGCTCTACCCGGTGGGCATCGCTTGCGAGGTAGTCGACCAGCCCGTTCTTGAGCAGCGCCGTGGCGGTGCGCCGGCGCGGGTTGAAGATGCCTCCTTCCACGAAGTTCGCGGAAAGCTGAAGCCGGCAGCCCATTTCCCTCATCTTGCGCGCGACGTCGATATCCTCCTGCACGGGCTTGTAGCGCTCGGGGTGGGCGATCACGATGTCGACGCCCTTGCCCTGGATGGAATAAATCGCGCGCTGCCAGTTCGCCGGCAGATGGCTGTTCGAGAACTCGAGCAAAAGCAAGTTGGTGTCCTCGATGCAGAGGCTGGGCGCCGCGTCGAGCCCCATGTCGGCGAGCTTCTTCCAGTGCACCTCGTATCCCAAGCTCAGGCGCACGCCGTTCTTCTCCGCATGCATTTTGAAGGCTCGATAGCGCTTTGCGATAAGCTCTGCGTCGAAGTCGGAGTGCTTGCAATGAGGGGTGCACACGATGTGGTCGATGCCGGCGTCCCGCGCGGCAAGCAGCATCTGGTGGGACTCCGTCGGCGTGCGCGAGCCGTCGTCGACTCCGTTTAAGATATGGCAATGGATGTCGAACACGCCCTCTCCTTTCCCACGCTGCCTTGCTGCCCGCTTGCTTACCGCACGCTCGCTTACCGCACGTGCCCGTGCCCGCTCTCTTGCCGAACGCGGCGGCCCTATTCCTCGCTTCCCACCTCGTGATAGTACACGTTGAGAACTGTCTCGTACACGTTCGTCTTGTCCAGGTAGAACTCCGCGAACTTGTCCCCTTGCTGCATGGTGCCCTGAAGGGTGGTCATGTCGACCGACGTGATCCCTGTCGCCAGGACGGAGCTTGCCAGGTAGCTGAACTCGTTGAGCCCCAAGTTTGTCACTGCATAGTTCGAAGCCGTCGTGTATAGGTTGACCAGCGTCCCGACGTTACCCTGGGCACTCGAGAGCGCCTGCTTGCAGAACGTCTCGACGAACTGCGACTGGCGCGTCTGGCGGTCGAGCGACGACGTCAGCACCGATGTGTCGCGCCATTGCACGTACTTGAGCGCGTTACTCCCGAACAAAACGGTCGGTTCGCCCTCGACGATATTGGTGTTGGGAATCGACTGTGTCGGGGTCAGCGACACGCCACCGATGGCATCCGCGAGCGCGTCTACGCCGTCCATATCAAGCGAGAAGTAGTAGCTCACGGGCATGTTGTACAGCACGCGCGAAACTGCGGAGGCGGTGTATTGGCTGCTCAGCTCACCACCGTCACCGTACGCGTAGGCCAGACACAGCTGCATGGTCGACATGCCGGTGAAGGTGTCTCCCATGAACTCGCCCACCTCGACCATCGAGTCGCGCGGGATGCCGATCCCCGTCGTCTCGCCGGTGTCGAGGTTCACGGCGAGCACCATGACGGCGTCCGCCTGCCCGACACTTCTGCCCGGCACGACCTCCTCGGTCTGGCGGTCGTAGCCTATGACGGCGACGGAAACCATGTTCTCGTTCAGCGCGTACGTCTTCCCGTTGTACTCGACGGTGCGGCCCTCGTCGTAGGTTACGGCGCTATCGTCCGCCTGAATGTCGTCGGCGGTATTGGCCTGCTTCACAGCGCTCTCGCCCGACTTCATTAAAGCGAAGGCGGCGATGGCGATAACGACCGCGATCGCCACGAGAATCCCCACGACGATAGCGACGCGCTTCAAGATCTTCTTGCGACGCGAATGATGGCGCTTCTTCTTCCTGATGAGGACCTCTTCCTCCATCGTCTGGGGCGCCTCGGGAGTCGCGGGCGCCGGGG
>ERZ1034915.1753-NODE-1753-length-11365-cov-18.143767_pt1 | contig 11365 bp, 10 predicted proteins | sample MGYA00520592_ERZ1034915 | MGnify/ENA primary metagenome ERZ1034915 (study PRJEB33766, sample SAMN09781787) | gut metagenome | biome: gut microbiome | host: Homo sapiens | place: Madagascar | study: EMG produced TPA metagenomics assembly of the PRJNA485056 data... | reverse complement strand
TTCCCGGTGAAATGCCAAAGAGGAAAGTCCTATACATTAGCAGCGCCGAGATTCTCTCGCTGCTCAAAAACTTCGATTTCATCGACAAATTTACCGATTTTCGGCCTTTGCAGAGAGCAAGTGACGTTTTACTAACGGCAGTTGACAGCATGCTTCATGATGTCAGCTTCTACGATTACCTCAATATCGAGAAGAACTACCAGCTGTTCATGCTTAACCAGGAGGACAAGTACCTGCAGAAAATGGCGCAACTCATGTACAGAACAGCAGATGGTTCTGCCGATAAAACCGCCCATTTTGAGCCTTATGAGCTTCTGGACGTCTTCATTTGGTTCTCCAGCGTCAAGGAGTATTTCGCCGCCAACTTCCCTCACTTCTTCAAACCGGCAAGAGAGGGTGGAGAGCTGCGCCGTGTGGACATTCTTCCTGCCATGCAGGCGCAGATCAGGGCACTCACCGATGGCGATGTGACCAAACAGCAGGCAGTCTATAATACCGACTGCTGGGCTGCCCTCACGGAGCTTGACAACAAGGCACGGGAGGCAGAGGAGTTCAAGGAGCGCAACAGGCAAAATAGTTAAAATTACAGCACATGACAGTAAAAAACTTCGATTCCATCGCATATTTCAAGCAGCTGGCTGCCGAATGCAGAACCTGCAGGGATTATAATTTTGTCGCAACAGAGTGTTCCGGACCCGATTCCATCCAGGGAGTCATGCAGCAGTTCCGCAAGGCATCCAACTTCATTATGGTGTCAGACACCGTTGACAGCAACACCCATTCCGTCGGAGAGGGTTTCTTCGACCGCAACGTCTATACCGTCTGGATCCTGGCAGGCTACCGCCGCGAGGACATGGCAGACCGTGAGCAGAAGCTTAACATCTGCCGCTATATCTTCCGCCAGTTCCTCAGCCGCATGCTCCACGACAAGAGCCGTGAGGCATACGACGGGCAGATGGAGTTCCTGGACCTCACGCAGGTCTATTCGAGCGAGTTGGGCAGATGGTCCATGAATGGCGTCACGGGACTCTATTTCATGGTCACATCAGACGAACCTATCGACATACAGTATGACGAGAGCCTATGGCAGACCAGTCAACCATAAACGACCTGCTCAAGTACGAGCATGGTTGGGCTGATTCCATGGGCGAGTTCTGGCGAGAGCGCATGGAGCGGCTGCGTACCATCGACACTGGAGCATTGTACCGCAGCATCAAGGCGCATATCGAGCAGGGCTCGACAACGACCATTGAGCATAATTTCCTCATGTACGGCATCTATGTTGCAGCAGGCGTTGGACCGGCTCATGAGTGGTACCGCTGGAGTCAGGGAGCAAAAATCCGACGCATCAACGGTGGAGATCTCAACTTCCTCGGCGAGGAATACCGAGAGGAGCAGGGACTTGACAAGCCCAAAAAAGTGGGTCCTGCATGGGGCGGCAGGGTTGCCGGTGGTGAACCTAAAGGACCTCGCGACTGGTTCAGCCGCAAGTATTATTCTTCGGTGATGAAGCTCAATGAGCATGAAGCGGAATTCTACGGAGAACGCTATCAGGGCTTAATGGCATCAGCTATCACGGAAATGTTTACAGGCATAGGAGCCGCACGCAACCTCTAGGGAGCGTATTTTTATCGGTTCCATCGGCATATTATCTTTGCAGACAAAAAATAAATGGCAGACAAATTAGACAAGAGCAACCTTCAGACCCTCTTCGAGGGCATCAGAGACGAGCGACGCCTGCAGGCCAACACGGCAAACCGCATAGGCAATGCCTTCCTCTCGCTGCTGCACTTCTGTGCCGATGAGACATCAGACCGGTATCTCAGCCGCAAGCATGACGATGCAGCCGAGGGCATGATTACCTTCCTTCGTGGACTCATCTCCGAGCAGATGGCGCAGCTTAAGGCGGGTGCACAGTTCGGTGACTTCGTGTCCGGACTATACAACGGCAAGGGAGGGCAGGTCGATGCCAGCGGCAATGCCGAGGTTGAGAGCATCACCGTCCGCACATACATGCTGGTCATGGAGCTGATTGTCAACCGCCTGTCAGCGCAGGAGGGTGACACCTTCTTCACGGAGAGCGACACCATCGAGAGCGTTGACAGTCTGGGGGATGCTTGCTATGGCTTACACCTCCGTTCCAAGTATAGTGGTTACTTCACGGCCCAGCATGTGGGCAACGTCATCAAGGGAGTGGTCAACAACATCGCCTCGGCAGCCAATTCTGGCACTTCGGCAGCCTACTACACCTCATGGATGAGAGTCAACAGCGTCAATGCGGTTAAGAATTACATCGAGGTCACCCTCTATCCTGATGCCGATGTTCCGGCAGGCAAGAACTTCCCTCCATGCGAGCTCATGAACATCGCCCGTTATGGCAACCAGACCGTAGAGTCGCTGCAGAGCTGCTTCTACATCTCCAGTTCCGAGGGACGCATAGTCAAGCTGACGGGCGTCACCAAGCCGATACTCGACGATTACAACTACGGCATGGTCTTCGGTGACATGCCTGAGTTCGTCAAGTCGCTTAACCTTCCTATCGTCAAGGGCAGGGATTATCTCTATGCAGCCGGCATCATCACCCAGGACATCATACAGATCGACTACCATGGCAAGCCGATAGTCGATTATATAGACCGGGGACAGTGGTCAGGCAAGGCAGACTATTTCTGCTCAGCCCTCAATCCAGATACCGGCAAATTCGAGACATCAGATGTTTGGTACACAGGGTGCAAGTGGCGATGCCAGAAAACCGGTACCCATACCGCACCACGGTGGAACAATACCGACTGGGCGATGATAGAGGGCAATCCGGCATTCACCATTGACTTTCTCGAAGACGAGACGATCTATGACTTCGACAACTTCCGGGCTCCGCTGACTGTCGTTGCTACGCTCTACGGCCAGGATATTACCTCAGATATCCTCGACAGCGACGTAGCCTGGACCAGATACACCGAGAACAAGGCCGGTGAACAGAGAGTAACCAGCGACAACATTTGGGCACTCGAAGTCGGATCCAAGGCGGGCAAGGCAATCGTCCTGACACAGTCTGACCTCTCCGTCGATAGTGAGGGAGTTCCGGCTAAGATCAGGTTCACGGCAACTGTTACACTTCGTGATGGTCTGGGCGATGAGGTCGCCCAAGATTCCATCACACTGGAATGTGTTTAAAAACATATAAACAATGAAATACAAAAGATTAGACATCAAGTACACGCCTCTGCAGGTACATTACTCCAAGTCCGTGTCAGGCAGCGTTCCGCTCGAACAGGCCTATGATGCTGATCAGGATGAGTATTCTCCTGATTACAGGCTGACGCCATGCGCCTTACTGCCGGTCATCAGCATCATTGACCGAGATGGCATACTCCCGAGTGGACGTGTCAACAGCGAGCTGACAGACATCGCCTGGTATAGAGTGGAAAACGGAGTGGAGGGCAATGCGCTGGTAACGACACCAAAGCAGCATGTCATCACATCGTCAGGCAATGATGCCGGCAAACTGCTCTGGTACATCAACGCAGCACCGCAGAAGCCGATACTGCTCCGCTTCAAGGCGAAGTACCTGGACACCCGAACCAACGAGGTGCGCAATATTACGATGGACTACTCCATCAACTGCAAGAATGCGACCCTCTACAAGCCGACGCTCCTGCTGTCAAGCGGTGACCGCTACTACAACCCACTCCGTGATACCGACAAGCAGGTCATCAATGCATCCCTGCGCCTCGGTTCTGAGGAGTGCGCCAAGAACAAGCGCCAGTTCGTCTGGGAACTTCTCCGGAGTCGTGGACAGTTCTCTGCAGTTACTGCAGATGACCTGGAGATCAAGATATCCGATGATGGTGCATCCGTTACGCTGGACCGTTCTCTCATGGGCAAGCGCATCTGCATCAGATGCAGAGCCAGATACTCTGCTGCAGGCAATCCTGCAAGCGTAGAGCTCAACGATGCAACCCCATTCAGGATAGTCAACATCGTCAGGAGAATTCCGTTCTACGATTACGACATGATTGACATCGTAGACGAGGTGCTGCCAGATACCAAGCAGGTCAAGGCAAAGGCTACCATCTTCGACAATATCGGCGATATTGCAGACCCTACAAGAGAACTGCAGGTGCTCTGGTGGATGGCACCGAATAATTCGGTACACTTCGAGAATGCTGTCCTCGTTGGACACGGCATGACACCGAGTATTTCTACAGAACTGCTGGATCCGAACAGGGGCTCCATCCTTGCCTTGGAGGTCAAGGATTTGGCTCCTTTGACTCTGGCCATGGATGCAGACGGCAAGGTGTTCATGGATGCGGACGGCAATCCGTTTATTTTTCACTAAAAACATTTAAATATTAAATATGGAAAGATACATCAAGGCAAACCGCAAGGTCGTGGAGTTTCTCCAGCTGACCGAGGACAGAACAGAACTTCCAGACGGCAACTTCATTCTCTGGTGCCAGGACATCCTGCCGCTTGTGGATTCTATCGTGTTTCAGGAAACGCTGTCCAAGATTGGCGCTATCGCCATGGATGGCCAGACAGCCCGTAAGGAGCAGGACGGCGAAGTGTGCAACAAGCTGCCTGTTGCTATAGACAGCAGATTCATCATGAGAGAGGAGGCAAGGGATGAGTAGTGCAAGCAAATCGGTCAACATCACGTTCCTGCAGAAGATGGGCACTTTCACGCCGTCAATCCAGTCTCCTGATGGGGATCTCTACCAGGAGTACCAGAAGAACGGCGACGTCGTTACCGTCTATCCCGACTTCTCGCAGACACAGCCTAAGCTCTACTTCGTAGTCATCTCATCTAGAGCTGCAGATGGTGTCACGACACCTGTTTCCATGCAGTTCTTCTTCAACGAGACTGAGATACCGTTCAACAGCGCAGGCAAATCAACCGGCCTCTTCGATGGTCTCTTCGAGATTATCAGACCAAGTGCATCGCAGTTCTACTGGGGGCTGAAAATATGCAACAACCTGGTAAAGGCATCCAATTATACTGCCATCAACATCAAGATGATCGGCAAGGTATCAGAGAGATCCAATCAACAGGAGATTACCGATAGTGTACAGGCTGTCTACGAGATACCGGTTGGTCCATATACAGGCGTAGCCTATCGTGTGACCATCAAGGCTCCAGAGAATGATACGCATAACTTCATTCTCAACAGCAAGGATGACAGTTGTCAGCTTGAGGCTAAGGCAACGCAGGGCAATGATACCATTAAGACTGTCCTCTACTACAAGTGGTACCGTGCAACCAACAGCATCACTGGCTGGGAGCAGATTGCAGGAGCAAGCGGTAAAACCATTACAGTCAAGGCTTCTGAGGTCGATTGCACGCGTGAGTTCATGGTTGAGGTTTACAATGACAAGGCCATGGGCAAGGACAATCTTCTTGGATTCGACTTTGTCACGGTCATCGATGCGTCGGATCCGTTCGACATCGAGCCGAACCCTACACCTGCCGATGAGTCTATCAGCGAGGACGAGGCAGGCAATGGTACTGTGACCTATACACCGAGGTTGGTTGTCAGAGGCAAGTCGGAGACGGTAGATACGAAATTCTATTTCACTCTGAAGTCCGGGTCTGGCGTTGTCCTCAATACAGAGGCATCACGCAAGCCTACAGTCCAGCTGAGTTCGTTCGCAGTGACGAGAGCAGACTGCATACACGCAGGATACGGCAACGTTGCATTAACAATTCAATCCGTTAAATAGCCATGGGTGTTATAACAAGAGTGATTAGGTTTCTCCGAGTCGGTGTCGGCATATCCAACGCTGACTTGGAATATGCAGAGTCAACAAGTCAGACAACTGCACCTACTGAAGGATGGCAGACAACTGCACCCAAGTGGCGCAAGGACTACTATATCTGGAGCCGAACGCACATCTACTACACCGATGGCAATGAGAAGGTGTCCACGCCTATGTGTCTGTCTGTAGCAAGGAGCATAGACCGCATCGAGGAGTGCTACTACTCTTCCACATCTTCTACGGCCATCACCGGAGGTGCATGGGCTAAGGGTAAGTCTCCAGCGTGGGTGAGCGGCAGATTCATCTGGACAAAGTCCATCATCTACTTCACAGATGGAACCTCTACTGAGACTACTCCTATATGCTGTACTGGTGGACAAGGTCCGCAGGGCAAACCTGGAGAAAATGGCAAGGATGGTGCTGATGGAGCCGCTGGCAAGGATGCTATCAACATACAGATTTCAATGCCGGCTATCGTACACAAAAAAAGTCCATTCGCCGGCACGTATGCTGTTGACGTGAGAGCTTACAAAGCAGGAGTTGAATTAGCTAGTTCTGTCAAAGTGAGTGTTCCATCTAATTACGCCAGCTCTGTTAAGGCTAGTGTGATTAACAACGACAGAGGAAAGAGAGTTATTGTAGTGATAGGATCGAATATTGATGTCAATACCAATTTAGCTTTAGCAGTCAAAGTCGAGAATGTTACATACGAGTATACGATACCTGTCAAGACAATAGCCGATGGCGAGGATGGCAAGAGAGGCGAAACCGGCGCAACGCTTCGCGGTCCTCAGTCTTGGGATAATTGCGGTATTGGCTATGACTTCCAGTGCGGAGCATCAGGTGAGGAGTGGAAAGATGTCGTTATCTACAACTCCGGCTATTACAGCTGCATCAAGAGCCATATCAAGACTGCGACCAACTTTCCAGGAAGCGATGAGGACCAAAACAACCATTATTGGAGGCTGGGCAGCCCAATAGAAATGGTAATTGCCAAAATTCTCTTGACTCAATATCAGCTTGTTGACAACCTGGGAGTCAAGGTCATCGAAATGTCGGATGAAAATGGTAAAACCGTCTTCCTGGCCAAAGACGGCAAGGTCATCTGCAAGAGTGGAACATTCGAGAATGTCAGCGTCTCTGGTGATATCTCCGTCGGAAGACTGAGATACAACGAAAATACGGTTACTGATGGGAAAAGTGTCATAAATGGCTCTTTCATAAGGGGTGCCGGAACCTATATTCTACCGCACCTGACAGATGGAGAATTCATGCGCATCGTTGTCTTCAATCCTATCATTACGCGCAGTACACCGCCAACAGTGCTTAAGGGCGAGCAGACAAAGGACGCATTCATGGCGGCAGACACCAGTTTCTCGTTGAAAAGAGAGATTACCATAGAAGTGTATGGGTGGTGTGAGCTAATCGGTACGAACCATCTTGGTAACACAATGTGGGTATATCATAATGTGAAAAATAATCAAATAGTAGAATAGTTAGAAATGGAAGGTAAAAAATTCAATTCGGTGACTAAAGTCACAACCGTCAACAGCAATCAGAGAGTACTGCTGACCGACCAGAATGGCAATGTCACTACAATCGGCATGGATGCCCTTAAGGCTGACCTTGCAGTCGGGCAGCATGCCTGGTGCGGCCGAGTGTGGAATACTGCCAATGCAACGCCTAAGGCGGCATCATACATTGGCTCACTTGAATTGCTGAAGGAGTTGCCATACATCCTCGGACTTGGCGCATACTTGGTCAAGAATGACCACAGCCGCAGAAAGCTCGACAGCAAGGATCACCACAAGTATGCTACTGGTGAACCGGCAAGGCTGGATGGTACAGAAGGTCACTATCAGTGGGGCTGGGGGCGTAAATTCTACGTTGTCATCAAGGATATTGGCGGATTGCACTATGAGCAGATTGGCATCAAGCCAATACCAGGTGAATACAATCTCGAGATACCAATCGGCAGTATTTCAGCAGCGGGCTTCGCTACTATTGAGCGTAGTACCGGACGCCTGGTTAGTTACATCAACGATGCAGCTAACTACCGTGGTGGCGACAACAATGCCACCTATGATGGCAAGAACAATACGTTGCTGGGCAGACCTGCTACCGCTATGACTACAGAGCAGTTCAGAGCTGCAGCGCGTAAGAACGGCAAGGGTTGGCTTTGCACAACCATGCGACATACTTCCATTGTCGCAATTCTGTTCAGCGTCATCTTCGGCACACATTACGATCAGGATGCTGTCAATGCCAACAAGGATGCCAACGGACTCTTCCAGGGCGGACTTGGAACTGGATTAACACAGATGCCGAACTGGGAAACCTACAATGGCTATCGACCAGTTGCACCAATGAGTGCAGGCATTGAGCTTGGTGATTCATGTGGAGAAGCGACCTATGCAGTTAAGAATGACGCAGGCACAACGGTCTATAATGCCAAGATTCCATGCTTCTTCGGCTACAAGAACGGCTTCGGCAATCTCTGGCGAATGATGGATGATGAGTTCTGTCAGGTCAATAGTGACAAGACCATGACCCACCTGGTCGCTCCGTCTATTTACGGCTCCTGGACTATCGGCAATGCTACCGGCATGAAGGCGTTGAGCAAGTCACCTGGCGGTGGTGAAGGATATATCAAGACCTTGTCGATGGAGCATCTGGAGAACTTCTGTACGCAGATTGGTGCTACAGAGTCAACCTATTCGACAAGTTATTTTTGGAAAACGTCAAACGCAACTTCCGGTTTTCGCCTGTGTCTTCGCGGTGGCAGCGCTAGCACTGGTGGTCCATGCGGTCTTTCGACGCTCCACGTGAGCGATGCTGTCTCGGATTCCTCTGTGTACTACGGTGCGGCCCTCTGCGAAGCAGCATCCGAGTGGTCTTTGGAGCCAGTGTATTACGAGGCGGCCTAAAGTGTTCAGAGGTGTGCTGACGTGAGCAGGAGTGTGCAGGATTGACCAAGGTTCCCAAGCGGAGCCAAGGGCAATCCTGAGCACCCTGCGAGCGTAGCGAGCAAACCCTACCGCCCTTGGGCGGTCGATTTTTTTTGAAATTTCGCTCTTTGACATTCTTTCATTCCGATTTTTTTCAGTACCTTTGCAGGCGGTTTTCAAACCAGGCTGTGATTCCTGCGCCGGTTTTCGCCTGTGTCTTCGCGGTGGCAACGCTAACAATGGTGGTCAATGCGGTCTTTCGACGCTCAACGTGAACAATGCTGTCTCGGATTCCAATGTGAACTACGGTGCGGCCCTCAACTTAACAAGATACTGCAGGTTAGTTTGCTTAGCTGCAGAGATTTCGGGAGTCAGGCCTTGCCTCATGGCAAAACATACACTTTAGCAGAATAGCAAGTAGATGATGACAAAGGGTCATCCGGTCGAAAGTTAGGACATTAGAAAAGCAGACAACAGACACAGACACCGACATTTATACAGACACCGACCTTTTTTAAATATTTACATAAAATTTTAAAAGCAAGTGAAGAGGTTAGGCAACATTTCACAGGAGGTGGAGACTTTGCAAAATTTTCGTGAAGCATTTTTTGATTTCTCCCGACACAAGAAGTCCCGTCTCTCTGTTCAAGCATTTGAGGCAGAGTTTGAGGAAAACCTTCAAGCCCTGCTAAATGCCTATACCCATCAGACTTGGCATACATCAGACTATGAGGCCAAGCCGGTTGAGAAACCCAAGCATCGCATAGTCAATAAGTTGCCTGTTGGCGATCATGTCATTCAGCATGCAGCCATGCACACCAGTGAAGATAAGTTGAGAGCCAAGATTCCTTACAACAGTCCAGCTGGTACCAAGGGGCGTGGCACGCATTTCTTCTACAAGATTATCAAGCAGGACATCTTTACCTCGCCACAGCAAGAAACATTCTATTGCTTGCCCATGGATATACACCATTATTTCCAGAATGTTGAGCACAATTTGCTCAAGAGAGAGTACAGGCTGTATATCAAGGACCGCAAGCTGCTTGCTTTCATCGATGAGGTCGTTGACAGCTATGCCAACGGCATAGTGCTGGGTGTCAAGCTCACACAACTTTTGGGACAACTGTTTCTGGCGAGGTTTGACTATCTCGCCATGCGGTGTTTTGATATACTCCAAGACCCCGAAAAACACGGCTACTGGCAGGCTCGCTACGTTACGGATATGCTCCTCACATGCCGCTCGGAGCAGCAGGCAAGAGTATTAAATATGGGGGGGTAAAATCCCTCAATGAGCGCTTCGACCGTTTCTGCCGCGATGGGCTCAAACATTATTATAGATTCATGGACAATATCTTCGTCATGCATGAAGATAAGGTCTTCTTACGCCTCATGGCGGAGCTTGCAGTCATGCACTTGGCTAGAGACTGGAAGCTGAGCATCAATAAAAGTTGGAATATTCATCGTACATGTGACGGCATAGACTTCTGTGGACAGAAGATCTTTGCAGACCATGCCCTTTTGCGCAAGCGCACCAAGCAGGCACTCTGTGCACAAGTCGCAAGATTGCGCAAACGTGGACTTAACGATGAACAGATCCGGCACAAGGCTGCCTCCAGGCTAGGCCTTGCCAAACACGCAGACACAAAAAACTTATTAAATAAAATCGGTATGAAAAAGTATGGTCAGATTGTGAAAGCCCGCAAGGGAGAGGTTCCCTTCGAGGGCATGAAAATGGCGCAGAAGAAGCATCCAGGCGACATCCTGTGCCACAACATTGAGGACTATGACAAGTTCCTCATCCTCATAGAGGATTACAAAATTGATAAGTCGAGAGTTGATTTCAAGATGGAGCAGGTTGAAGAGGTTGACGACCAGGGTATCAAGCGAATGGTCACCAAGAAGGTGCCCAAAGACCGCCTCGCCATCCGCTTCCGTTTCATTGATCATGTCAAGAAGACGGGACAGTTCGATGAGCAGGGCGATGAAATCGAGGAACCGGTGTGGCAGCCTGAGTCGTGGTGGCTCTTTACTGGATCGGACATCTTGGTTGACCAGGCACGCAAGGAGTGGGAACTGTTGGACAAAGGCTTCTACACCGTTGCAGCAGAACTCACCAACAAGTTCGGCAAGAAATTTTATAAGTTTATATAGATGCACAAGAAATTTTATCTTTGTCGCATGTCATTCTTGAGATATGACAGCGAGCATTTTCTCCTGTTCCTGAGTGAACAGAGAGTTGAAAACTATCACCCAGACACCAATATGTCGGAGTCTGATGGCGATAGTCAGGCAGTAACAGCTTACAGCTACGAGGGCACTGAGATCGACGGCTCCACCAAGATTGAGGCTAAGTCGGCAAGCTATCGCGAGTTCGTAAATGGTCTGGTTCGTACTAAGTACAGCCAGAGCGATGTCGAAGCAATCCTTTGCAACCATGGTGATGGCAACAAGGAGCACGAGACGGAGTACCTGACATTCCAGAATTGGCGAGAGCAGGCTAAGCAGATGGCCAAGGAACTGCTCGACCGTGATATCTCATAGTTTTCAGATACGGCAGGAGGGGGAATAGTCCTTTCTGCCGTATTTTTATATATCTTATATTATATGTACCTTTGTGCCAGATTTAATCAGGTACAGATATGCAGAGAAATACCAAGGAT
>ERZ1034915.1739-NODE-1739-length-11428-cov-5.307746_pt1 | contig 11428 bp, 8 predicted proteins | sample MGYA00520592_ERZ1034915 | MGnify/ENA primary metagenome ERZ1034915 (study PRJEB33766, sample SAMN09781787) | gut metagenome | biome: gut microbiome | host: Homo sapiens | place: Madagascar | study: EMG produced TPA metagenomics assembly of the PRJNA485056 data... | reverse complement strand
CCGTCCGAAACCGTAAGGCTTGCGCCCTCCTCGTCACAGTAAAAGCTCATATCAACGGCCACTGAGGGAAATTCGCGCCGGAACAATTCACGCGCCCGGGGCAGCGCTTCGCGGGTTTTGGCGGCATCCTCCCCGGTGCGCACGCCAAACATAGAGCCATCGCGCTTTCCCTGCAAATAACCCGCCGTAAAGCCGGAGCGTGAAAACACATCCTGCAGCAGCGCGCGGTCATAGGCAGCGCCGTCACGCGCACCGCGGCAGGCAGCTACCGCCGCCGCCACATATTCGGGCGTGCGCAAGCGACCTTCGATTTTTACGCTGGCCACGCCTGCCTTCTGCAGGGCAGGCAGCGCATCGATCACATCCATATCCTTGAGCGAAAGATGGTAGGTTTGTGCCGGCTTGCCCGCAGGCAGGGCATCTGCCTGAAACGGCAGGCGGCAGGTGCCTGCACAGCTGCCGCGGTTGCCGCTGCGGCCACCCAAAAAAGCACTCATATAGCACTGTCCGCTCACACACATACACAGCGCACCGTGTACAAACACTTCGGTTTCAATGGGGCAGGCCTCGGTGATGGCCCGGATCTCATCCAGACTCAGCTCACGCGATAAGATCACGCGGTCAAAGCCCATATCTGCCAGCTGCAAAGCCCCCTGCATGGTATGCACCGACATTTGCGTGCTGCCATGCAATTCCACCTCGGGAGCGATCTGCTGCGCCAGACGGGCCGCCGCCAGATCCTGCACGATCAGCGCATCCACACCCGCCTGTGCGGCATCCGTGATGGTTTGCGCCAGCGCCGGCAGCTCGGGGGCATATACCGTGGTGTTCACCGCGCCATGCACCCGCACACCCCGGGCATGACAAAAGCGCACCGCCTCGGCCAACTGCTCACCGAAAAAGCCGTTGGCTGTGCGCCGCGCATTAAAATTGCCAAGCCCCAGATATACGGCATCGGCACCGCTGCGGGCTGCGGCGGTGAGCATTTCCATATTACCGGCAGGGGCTAAAATTTCCAGCTGACTCATGCCTGGCTTCCCCGCATCTGCTCCAGCTGGCGCTGCAGCTCCTGCACCTGGCGCTTTGCATCGGCAGCTTCACTTTTTGCGTTGGCGGCATCTTCAAGGTAATCTTTGATCTGGCGGCGCATATTGTCCACGCTGCCCGTGGATTTCTGCAGCTCGTCCAGATAATCCAGCGCAGCCAGCACCGCAGCCTGTGTTACACTGGCAGAAGGTGCCGATTCCAGAATATCCTTCATATCCTTATCCAAACGCTCGGCCAGCTCGTGTACATAGCTTTCCGAATCGGTGGTGGAAATAACATAATTGCTGCCGGCGATCTGCAGGCGAACCTTTGTGAGTTCCATATTCATCCTCTTTTCCGATCATTCTGGCCGAACCGCGCCCCAAAATTCCGGGGCAGTATATGCACGGCTCCGCCTTTGTTTGAAAAGCGCATAACAAGTGCGCTGATGTAACCTATATAAATTTTATTATATACCATATTTTGCTTTTAGAAAAGCGAAATCCCCGAAATATTTGCAATTTATTTCTTTTTACGCCCAGCCCAAAACATTCCCTTTGCACGAAAGCTGTTTTTGCCCGGTTTTTGATGCTGCAAAGCCGCGAATTGTGCGCTGCCGCCCTTGAAAATGCACCTCAAATACTATATAATAATTTCATCGCAGCTTCGGCCCCGCCCGGCAGCACCGCGGCAAACGGCCGTTCGCCTTTATGACCAAATTGAAAGCGAGGATTATCCCGTGCAAAAATACACCAAAAAAGAGTTTGATAAGCTGCTGCGTTCCGCCCTGAAAAGCGAGAGCAGCACCGAACTGAGCGAAGCCAGCCTGGAGCAGGTTTACCGTGCCATGGCCATGGTGATCCGCCAGATCATGAGCGACAATCACAAGATTTTTCTTTCGCGCACACTGGGCGCAGGCAACAAACAGGTTTACTACCTGTGCATGGAATTTTTGATGGGCCGCAGCCTGAAAACCAGCCTGTTTAATCTGGGCCTGAACGAAGTGGCTGCCGATGTGCTGAAGGATGCAGGCATCAGCCTGGATTCCGTGTATGAGCAGGAGCCCGATGCAGGCCTTGGCAACGGCGGCCTTGGCCGTTTGGCTGCCTGCTATCTGGACGGCATGGCCACCACCGGCATTGCAGGCACCGGCCATTCGATTTTGTATGAGTACGGCATCTTCAAGCAGAAGATCGTGGACGGCTGGCAGCAGGAAACCGCTGACAACTGGCTGCCCGGCGGCAGCGTGTGGCTGAAGGCACACCCCGATCAGGCCATCGAAGTGCGTTTTGACGGCGAGATCAAGGAAACCTGGGACAATGGCTTCCACCATGTGCAGCACATTAATTACAATGCCGTGCAGGCTGTGCCCAACGATATGTATGTGCAGGGCTACGGCGGAAAGGGCGTTTCCAAGCTGCGTCTGTGGCAGGCAAAGGCCCCCGATTTTGACATGAACAGCTTCAACGCCGGTGAATACACCAATGCCATGAACAAATCGGCCAGCGCCGAGCTGATTTCCAAGATCCTGTACCCCAACGACAACCATGTTGAGGGCAAGATTCTGCGCCTGCGCCAGCAGTATTTCCTGTCGGCTGCTGCGATCGGTGATATTTTGAAAAAGCACCTGAGCCAGTACGGCACGCTGGAAAACCTGCCCGACAAAATCGCCATTCAGCTGAACGATACCCACCCCACGCTGGCCATTCCCGAAATGATGCGTGTGCTGCTGGATGAATGCGGCTTCGGCTGGGATAAATCGTTTGACATCTGCCGCAAGGTGTTTGCCTACACCAACCACACCGTGATGAGCGAGGCTTTGGAAAAGTGGAATGTGGACCTGTTCCGCATGACCCTGCCCCGCATTTTCATGATCGTGCAGGAGATGGATCGCCGCGCCCGCATCGAGCTGGAAAAGGCATTCCCCGGCGACTACGGCAAGATCAACTATATGGCCATGATCGGCGACAACCAGATCCGTATGGCCAATATCTGTGCCTACACCTGCCACAGCATCAACGGTGTTTCCAAGCTGCACAGCGAGATCATTAAGCAGAGCGTGTTCCATGACTATTACCTGTATAAGCCCGAGGCTTTCAAAAATGTAACCAACGGCATTGCCTATCGCCGCTGGCTGCTGGCCAGCAACCCCAATCTGTGCAGCCTGCTGGACGATGTGATCGGCACGGATTACCGCAAGGATGCCGCCAACCTGAAAAAGCTGGAAAAATTCAGCAGCGACACCGCTGTTCTGAAGCGTTTGGAAGAGGTCAAAGCCAAGAATAAGGTGGATTTTGCCAACTACCTGCAGCGCACCACCGGCCAGGTGATCGACCCGAACAGCATTTTTGACTGCCAGGTAAAGCGTATGCACGAGTATAAGCGCCAGCACCTGAATGCGCTGAACATCGTGGCACAGTATCTGTATCTGAAGGAAAACCCCAACGCAGATTTCATTCCCAAAACCTATATTTTCGGCGCAAAGGCTGCCCCCGGCTACTATATGGCCAAGCAGATGATCCGCCTGATCTGCAAGCTGGGCCAGCTGATCGACGCCGACCCCGTTATTCGCGAAAAGCTGCGCATCGTGTATCTGGAAGAGTACTGCGTATCCCTGAGCGAGCGCCTGATGCCCGCCAGCGAGGTTTCTGAGCAGATTTCTCTGGCCGGCACCGAGGCCAGCGGCACCGGCAACATGAAGTTTATGCTGAGCGGTGCCGTCACTCTGGGCACGCTGGATGGTGCCAATGTGGAAATTGCCGATGCAGCAGGCCACCAGAACGAGATCATCTTTGGTATGCGCACTCCCGAGGTGGAAAACCTCAAGCGCCTTGGCTACCACCCCAATATGTTCCTTGGCAACGATGATGTTGCCATGGCCGCTCTGGGCATGCTGGAGCGCGGCTGGAACGGCGAGGACTTCCGCACCGTTTACGACAACCTGACCACCAGCGATCCCTATATGGTGATCGCCGATTTCAAGGATTACCGCCGTGCGCAGGCCGATCTGCAGGCCCTGTACGCCGACCGTACCAACTGGAACCGCATGAGCCTGATGAACATTGCCAACAGCGGCATTTTCAGCGCCGATCGTTCGGTGACCGATTATGCGCATGACATCTGGCACGCCGCACCTGTAAAATAATTTTTTTCAAAGCGCAAACGGCGGCGCGGAAAACATAAGTTGTTTCCGGGCCGCCGTTTTTCTGTAATTTGCAAAAGCAAAGGAGCCATTGCATCTTGATGCACACTTTCTTTAACAGCACCGATCCCACCTGCCGCGAGCCGGTTGGGGCGATCCCTGTGGGCCAGGGCATCACATTCACGCTGCATCTGCCCGCCGAATACGGCACACTTTCTCCCCGTTTGATCATTCACCGCGATGGGCAGCCGCAAGCCGAGCTGATCATGGAAATGCACGAGCGCGGCGCAGACGGCACGCTTTGCCGCGTGCGGTTCATGCCGGGTGAAGTGGGCTTATACTTTTATCATTTTGATCTGTACAGCGATTTTCGCAAGATCTACCGCGGCAAGCTTGGCGAGGGCTATCTCAGCTGGGAAAGCGGCCCCGAATGGCAGATCACGGTGTATGACAAGGATTTTGCCACGCCCGAATGCTATAAAGGCGGCGTGCAATATCAGATCTTTCCGGATCGTTTCAAGGAAAGCCGCCCCAAGCCCATGCCTTTTGCCGACCGTGTTTACCGCGCCAACAAGCATGGTGAGCCGTACTTTTGGCCCACAGAAACCGGCGGCAGCCTGAATTTGGATTATTTTGGCGGCGATTTTGCCGGTATTCAGGAAAAGCTGCCCTACCTGCAGGAAATGGGCGTGACTTATATTTATCTGAACCCCATTTTTGAAGCACATTCCAACCACCGCTACAACACCGCCGATTATCTGAATGCCGATCCGCTGCTGGGCACCAACGAGGAGTTCAGCGCTCTGTGCGATGCCGCCAAAAAACACGGTATCCGCATTATTTTGGACGGTGTGTTCAGCCATACCGGCAGCGACAGCCGCTATTTCAACCGCGAGGGGCGCTATGGCAACGGCGGCGCCTATCACGATGTATACTCGCCTTATCGCTGCTGGTATGATTTCAGCCCCCGCTACAAATGCGGTTATCGCAGCTGGTGGGGCTTTGACACCCTGCCCGAGGTGAATGAAGACACCCCCTCTTACCGCAATTTTATCTGCGGCAAGGGCGGCGTGATCGACACCTGGCTCAGCCGCGGTGCAAGCGGTTTTCGCCTGGATGTAGCCGACGAGCTGCCCGATGACTTTATTGAGGAGCTGCGCAAGGCGGTGAAAGCACACGGTCCGGATAAGCTTTTGATGGGCGAAGTGTGGGAGGATGCCACCACCAAGATCGCCTATGACAAGCGCCGCACCTATCTTTTGGGCAAAGGGCTGGACTGCGTGATGAACTATCCGTTCCGAAACGCTGTGCTGGACTTTTTGCATGGATGCCCTGTGGAGGAAATTGCCGACCGCATTTTGTCCATCTGCGAAAATTATCCCGCCCCGGCGCTGCACTGCCTGATGAATTTTCTTTCCACCCACGATACCGAACGCGCCATCACAGCGCTGGCGGGAGAATCCTTGGAAGGGCATGACCGCTATTGGCAAAGCGGGCGGCGGCTGAGCGCTGTGCAATATGAGCGCGGCATCAAAATGCTCACCATGGCCTACGCCATGATCTTTACCCTGCCGGGTGTACCCAGCATTTACTATGGCGACGAAATTGCCATGCAGGGCTATCGTGACCCTTTCAACCGCGCTTATTTTGATTGGGAAAGCAGCGAAAGCCGCGTGCGCCCGGTGCTGCGCCAGCTGGCCGAGCTGCGCGCAGAATGCGATGCCTTCCGCAGCGGTGATTTTCAGCTTGTAAAAGCCGAGGGCGATATTCTGCACTATCGCCGCGTGGGCAAAACCCAATCGGCTGAAATGATTTTTAACCGCGGCGATCATCTGCTGTGCGAAACGGCCTTTGGCAAAGCGGCCGAGGTGAACCCCCACGGCTTTACGATTTTGGTAGAGGACAATGTTCGCCCCCTGCCCGGCTATTTTAAAATTCGCTGAATGTAAAAAAACTCCGGTGCGTGCTGCAAACACACACCGGAGTTTTTGCATGATGAAATTCTGAAAGAAGGGCCGCTGTGGTTTTACAGCTCGGGCGTTACTTCAACAGCGCCGTAGTTGCGGATGCTCAGCACATGGCACGAGCCCTCGCCAAACACACCGTCAATGGCGGCACGATAGGCAGGCAGCAGGTCTACCGGCACAAACGCCTGAATGGTGCCCGCAAAGCCGCCGCCCTGCAAACGGCAGGCACCGCGGTTTTGCAGCACATGCTGGCTTACGGCCAAGCCCACCGAAATGCCCTGCTGTTCGGGCTGATGTACACTGTAAGCGTTCTGGTTATACTCAAAGCTGGAATGGCCGCCCTCGTTGATCAGGCGCAGGAATTGGTCAAAATCATCGCGGCGCACAGCCTCACGCAGCTGCTCGGCACGGCGGCTGTCGTTGAAGAAATGGATGGCGCGCACCACAGCACGGTCACCCGTTTTTGCACGCACGGCAGCAATGTTATGATAAAGATCTTCCTCATTGACCTCACGCAGGGCCTTTTTGCCGAAGAACGCAGCCACCGATTCCATCTCGCTGCGAATGGCGGCGTAATCGGGGGTCAGATCGGCATGGCTGCCCTTGGTGTCGCTGATGCACAGTGCATAGCCGTGGCCCTCCAGATCCAGCGCTTCCTTGTTTACAATGGGATCGGTGGGATCTTTAAAATCGATGGTGATCGCGCTGCCTACAGCACAAGCCGTTTGATCCATCAGGCCGCAGGGCTTGCCGAAGAACACATTTTCGGCATACTGGCCGATTTTGGCAAGCTCCACCTGGCTGAGCAGGGTTTCATCGCCGTTGTTGTACTCGCCGCGCAGAATGGCACCCACAACCACCTCAAATGCAGCCGAGCTGGAAAGGCCGCTGCCGCGCAGCACATCGCTGGTGGAATATGCATCAAAGCCGCCCACCTTGCCGCCCACTTTCGCAACGCCTGCCGCCACACCGCGGATCAGCGCTGCCGAATGCGAGGCTTCGCTTGCAACAGGCTCCAAGTGGTTCAGGTCGATGCCGTCAATGCGGCCAAAGCCCTTGCTTTTAAAGTTGACCACATTGTTATCATTTTTGCTCACCACGGCAATAATATCCAGATTCACGCCCGCAGCCATCACCACGCCGTTGTTATGGTCAGTATGGTTGCCGCCCAGCTCAGTGCGGCCGGGAGCCGAATAAATGCGCAGGTCACGGCCTTCGCCGAAGCATTCTTCAAACTCCTGAATGGTTTGGATATAGCGTTTGCGCTGAGTTTCGATCACCGCGGTATCGTGGGCGTAAAGGCGGCCAAAGACACCATCGAATTCTCCGGCCTCGATTCGGGTTATCAGCTGTTTCGCAGTTGCCATGATAAAAATCCTCCTTAAATGCTTGAAAGGCTTGTGTGGGGCTGTTGCCATGCCGTACAAAATTTTCTACACGCAATTTCTCATTTTATGAATATTATACCAAACGAAAAAGATAAGTAAACTATTTTTTGTGTTGAAATATGGACTTTTGTTGAATCAGCTGGTATAATGGTTAAAATAACGGATTTTGTAGGTATATTCTGCGGCAGAAAGGAGTCCCTGCAATATGACAAACGACACAAAGCAATCCTTTAAACAAAGCTATACCGATAATATCGAACTTTCCATTTTCAACTGCGGCCACGAGCAGTGTGATCCCTGCCATACCTGGGGCCCCGGCATCCGCGATCATTATCTGATCCATCTGGTCGTAGCCGGAAAAGGCACCTACAAAACCGAAAGCGGCACCTTCCAACTGCAGGCGGGCGATTTGTTTTTGGTAAAGCCCAGCCATCTGGTGACCTATACTGCCGATGCCGAAGCCCCCTGGAAGTATTATTGGGTGGGCTTTAACGGCGCATGCGCAAACCGGCTGGTACAGCAAACGCCCTTTTCGGATGCCAAGCCTGTGTTCCACTGCCAGAATCCTGAGCTTTTGCAAAGCGCCTTGCACGATATTTACAGCGTGCATGGCCCAGAGCCCCATCAGGAAGCTGCCATGGTGGGCAAGTTGTACCTGTTCATGTCCGAGCTGATGAAAGAAGCACAGGCACTGGAGCCCTACAACCCCAGCAGCAGCTCGCAATATGTGCTGAGCGCGATCAAGTATATTCAGTTCAACTATTCGCGTGATATCAGCATTGATGATATTGCCCGCAGCGTGGGTGTGAGCCGCAGTCACTTGTACCGTGTGTTTATCAACAATGTTGGCCAAAGCCCCATTGATTACCTTACCAACTACCGCATTGGCGAGGCATGCAACCTGCTGCGCAGCAGCAGCCTTTCCATTGCCGAGATCGCTGTTTCGGTGGGATTTTTTGACCAGTTCTATTTCTCGCGCGTGTTTAAAAAGCTGAAGGGCGTGCCGCCAAGCCGCTATCTGGCGCAAAGCGAGAAAAACAACTGACCTGCCGGGGGCAAATGATGATGAAAAAGAACCTGTTTCCTGTTTTTCTGCGGCTTGCCGCATTGGCCGCCTGCATTTACGCCTGTGTGCTTTCCGTGCGGCTGGCCACCGGCGACCATGGCTCCCCTGCTTTGGTGGGCGTGGTGGGCCCTGCAGAGCCTATTTCTTATCTGGATACCGATGCCTTTGCGGAATCCCTGGCCGAGCTTGACTGCGAGGTGCGCGTGAGCGATGCGGGCATCTCCGCCGCCGATGCGGCGCTGCAGCTGATTGAGCAAGGGGCCGAGGTGATCGTGATCGGCAGCGATGTGCCGTTTACAGATCCCGATGTGTTCACGCAGGCTGCTGCGCACAGCACTACCCTTTTGTTTGTAGGGGCTTCGCCGCAGCAAAAGCTGCTGGACAGCTACGACAAGGCCTGGGCGCTGGACAATGACGCCGCGCACGGCGGGCAGCTTTTGGGCAAGCAGGCCGCCATGGCTTTTCGTGAGGGCAGCCTGCAGGATGTTGATGATGACAAACTGCTGGACTGCATTGGCCTTTTGCCCGGTGACTATCCCAGCGCCGGTATAGTGGGGCGTGAATTTTTGGCCGAGTGTGAGCACTATGGCGTTTACACCGATTTGCACCACAATTTCACCGATGTGACGGCTGATCTGCATTACAGCTTAAACGAAGTATGGCAGCAGGATGCACAGCCTGCCGATGCTTTGGAAGACGATTCTGCCGGAGATGTTTCAGACACCTCGCAGCCCGAGGTGATTTTCTGCGCAGGCAGCCGCGCCGCCGAGCTGGCGCACGAGCAGGCCCGGCAGATGGGCTGGCTGGACACAACACGCATTGCCGCACTGGCCGAAAGCCGCGAAAGCGCACAGGCGCTGCGCGATGCCGGCACGGCAGATTTTATTGCCTATTATGACCGCGAAACCGCCACAAGCATTCTGTCGCAGTTTACGCACAACGCCCTGAACTATCGTTTTGTGGCACAGGACTGCACGGTGCAGCCCGATGAAAACAAGCATTTTATTTTTGGATACCAGCTTTTGGAGTAACAGTTTATGGCTTTGCATAAAAACGAGATCATCCCTCTGACCATTGAATCGCTGAGCAGCGACGGCAGCGGCGTGGGGCATTATGAGGGCGAGGCAGTGTTTGTGCCCGCCACGGCCCCCGGCGATGTGCTGCAGGCACGCATTGTGAAAGACTGCAAGCACTACGCTTTTGGCATTGTGGACAAGTTAGAAGCCCCCGGCCCCGGCCGTGTGCAGCCGGACTGCCCGGTGTATCGCCCCTGCGGCGGATGCTGCTTTCGGCATTTGAGCTATGAGGCCGAGCTTGCCGCCAAGCAAAGTTTTGTGGCCGATGCTTTTTCCCGCATTGGCGGGCTGGAAATTCCCATGCTGCCCATTTTGCCCAGTCCCCTGCCCCAGCGTTACCGCAATAAAGTACAGTATCCTGTGGCCCTTTCGCCTGATGGGCACATTGTCACCGGCTTTTACGCAGGCCGCACACACGATGTGATCCCCTGCAGCGACTGCCTTTTGCAGCCCGATGTACTGAACCGGATCGCGCAAAGCGCGTGCCGCCTGTTGGAGCAGTATCATGTGAGCGTATACAACGAACAGACCGGCAAAGGGCTTATCCGGCACATCTTTTTGCGCCAGGGCTATCACAGCGGCGAGATCTTGGTGTGTTTGGTGGCCAATGGCCGCAGCCTGCCCCACAGCCGTGAGATCTGTGAAGCCCTGCAGAAAGAATTTTCTTCCATCGTGGGCATTTTGCTGAATGTCAACACCAAGCGCACCAATGTGATCACCGGCCCCGAAAGCATTCTGCTGGCCGGGCGGGAGTTTTTGCGTGACACTCTGTGCGGCGTGCCTGTAGAGCTTGGCCCTTTGAGTTTTTATCAGGTCAACACGCCGGGGGCTGAACAGCTGTATGGCGTAGCCCGTGAATTCGCCGCGCTGAAGCCCGGCGACCTGCTGCTGGATCTTTACTGCGGCATGGGCACCATTGGCCTGAGCATGGCAGCCGATTGCAGCCAGCTGATCGGCGTGGAGATCATCTCTGAGGCGGTGGAAAGCGCCCGCCGCAACGCAGCCGCCATGGGGGTGCAGAATGCACGGTTTTTCTGTGCCGATGCCGGTCAGGCTGCCGCGCAGCTGGCCGAAGAGGGCCTTGCCCCCAACTGCATTGTGCTGGACCCGCCCCGCAAAGGCTGTGACCAGACCACGCTGGATGCCGTTTTAAAAATGGCCCCGCCTACTTTGGTGATGGTAAGCTGTAACCCCGCCACCGCCGCGCGCGATGTGCGTTATTTGGCCGACCATGGCTACACCGCCCAAAAAGTACAGGCCGTGGATATGTTTGCGCGCACAAAGCATTGCGAGTGCGTGGTTTTGTTGTCCAAGTCCCGTCCCGAAACGGTATAACCGTTGGCTTTGGCCTGGGCAAACCGGATGGTGCCGCGGAAGCCAAGGCCGTCTGTTTTCATTTCCGGCATCCCATGGAAAAACAGCATCCGTAAAATTCTTCGGATGGCGTTTTCCGTTTTAACCTTAGAAAGATACACCATCGCGGAAGCGATAACGCATTTTGAAATGATTTGACTTCAACATAAGGGAAAAACCCGAAGCAGCACTGTAAAGGTACTGCTTCGGGTTTTTTAGTGTTTAGCTTTATATGCTTCGCCCCATGCCCACATGGAGTCCAGAATGGGTTTCAGGCTTTTACCGAGTTCCGTCAGCGAATACTCCACCCGGGGCGGAACTTCAGCGTAGACCTTGCGGTTTACAAGTCCGCTCTCCTCCATCGCCCGGAGCTGGGCGGTCAAGACCTTTTGGGACACATTGCCAACGGA
>ERZ1034915.1730-NODE-1730-length-11447-cov-3.787746_pt1 | contig 11447 bp, 7 predicted proteins | sample MGYA00520592_ERZ1034915 | MGnify/ENA primary metagenome ERZ1034915 (study PRJEB33766, sample SAMN09781787) | gut metagenome | biome: gut microbiome | host: Homo sapiens | place: Madagascar | study: EMG produced TPA metagenomics assembly of the PRJNA485056 data... | reverse complement strand
ATTTTGCAGAAGCTCTGCAGCTGAAACAGGCTGTCGTTGACTTTGAAATCACACCGAACCGTCCGGACTGTCTGGCGATGGTCGGAATGGCGAGGGAAGCTTCTGCGACGTTCAAGAAGCCGTTCTCTTATCCGGATACAGCGATCCAGAAGGAAGACGGAGAAGGTGAATCCAAGGACTATGTTTCTGTGGAAATCAGGAATCCGGAAAGCTGCAAACGCTATGTGGCACGTGTCATAACCGATGTTAAAGTGGAGCAGTCTCCGTGGTGGCTGCAGAAGAGACTGATGTATGCAGGCATGCGTCCGATCAACAACATCGTAGATATTACAAACTTTGTTATGCTGGAATATGGTCAGCCGCTCCACGCATTTGATATCAATCAGGTAAAAGGCGGCAAGATCATCGTTGAGAATGCAAAGGACGGCGAAGTGTTCACGACGCTGGACGGTACGGAAAGAACTTTGACAGACGATATGCTGCTGATCAAGGATGCAGAACGTGGTATCGCTATCGCAGGCGTTATGGGCGGACTTAACTCAGAGATTGAAGAAGATACCAAGACGATCATCGTGGAATCTGCAAACTTTGCAGGAAGCAGCGTCCGCACAACGTCTAAAAAACTGGGACTGCGTACCGAAGCATCTGCCAGATTTGAAAAAGGCATCGACTCGAACCTGTGCGAAGCGGCAGCAGACAGAGTGTGCCGTCTGATCGAACTGACGGGCGCAGGAAAAGTCTGCAAGGGAAGCGTAGACAATTATCCCGTTCCGGAAGAAGCAAAGACGATCGATATCCGTGTGGATCGGATCAATCGTGTTCTGGGCATTGAACTGGAACGTCAGGAAATGGTCGATATCCTGGAAAGCCTTGAGATCAAGGTGGCTGGCAGCGGAAATATCATGACTGTAACGCCTCCGACGATTCGTCAGGATCTTCTGGAAGAGGAGGATTATATCGAAGAAGTAGCAAGAATTTATGGCTACGATAAGATGCCTGTAACGTTGCCTAAGGGTAATACGGAAGCCGGTATCCCGGAAGATCGTGCTTTGCGTGATCTGACGAGAGATTCCCTTTGCGGTATGGGCCTCAACGAGATCCAGACATATTCTTTTGTAAGTCCGAAGGGTGTGGACTACATCCGCACGGCAGAAGGCTCCTGGGAGAGGAATTTCGTAAAGCTGATCAACCCGCTGGGCGAAGAGAACTCCGTTATGAGAACGGTTCTGATGCCGAATATGATGGAAGTACTGGCTCGCAACTATACTAGAAATATCGATAAGGTAAACGCCTTTGAAATCGGCAATACCTTTGTGAACAATACACAGGAAGACGACGTGCTTCCGTATGAACAATATGCCCTTTGCATTGGGATGTACGGTAAGGATGAAGATTTCTACAGCCTGAAGGGCGTAGTGGAAGAGCTGTTCCGTGTACTGGGGATCAAAGATCCGATCTTTACAGGAGAAGCTGATCTGGGTGCGTTCCATCCGGGAAGATGTGCGCGGATCTCCGTTATTTCCGGGGAAAACGGCGAACCTGTGCAGCTGGGTGTTATGGGTGAAGTCCATCCGGACGTGGCAGAACAGTATGGGATGGAAGGTGTGAGGATCTACTGCTGTGAATTGATGTTTGACGCAATCAGAGATAACAGCGATAGAACGATCCTTTATACGCCGCTGCCGAAATACCCATCCACATCCAGAGATATCGCATTGCTGGTAGAAGAAAATCTGGAAGTTGGCAGGATCGAGGCGCTGATCCGCAAAGAGGGCGGCAGGATCCTGGAAAATGTAAAACTCTTTGACGTTTACAGAGGAAAGCAAGTGGAAGAAGGCAAGAAGAGCGTTGCATTTACTTTGACTTACAGAGATAAGGATAAGACCTTGACCGATGAGGATGTAGCGAAGGTACACAATAAAGTACTGGAAGCTCTTGAGCATAAACTGAACGCTGTGCTGCGTGAAATGTAGCCGGTGAAAACCAAGTGATAGGAGAGTGCTTATGGAAACCAATAAAGTAAACGTCAAGATCTATGGACAGGAATATGTGATCGCCGGAGATAAACCGAGAGAAGAAATCATTCAGGTGGCTGCACATGTTGACATGAAAATGCAGGAGATCGGAGAGGCCGCGAAATCTCTTGGGGCATCACCTTCCAATATTGCAGTTCTTTCTGCTGTCAATATTGCAAGTGAATATTTTGAGGTCCTTGAAGAGATCGAGGAGTTGAAACGCTTGAATCTGCAGCTGGAAAAAGATGCGCAGCATTACGTGCAGCTGTGGGATGAATCCAAGAAAAACTATATGGATTATAAGGAAGAGACTCAGGCGATCGTAGTTCAAAGAGATGATCTGCTCAATGAGATCCGGCAGAAGGAAGCGGAGGCACAGCAGCTGCATGAAGCAGTGAACAATGCCAGACAGCAGGCGCAGAGCAGCATGGAGGAAGTCGTTCGTGAAGTCGAAGACAAGTGCAAAGAACTGGAAAACAGTTTCTTCGACCTGCAGATGGAAAACCTTCAGCTGAAAAAGGAACTTGAAAAATATAAGAACATCAATGGATAGCATGCAATGAAAGAAAAGACGTTACATGTACTGGAATATAACAAGATAATAGAAATGCTGCGAGAGCAGGCAGGCTCTGAAATGACGAAAAAGGTCATTTCAGAGCTGATGCCTTATCTTGATGCGTCTGAAATACGGGAGCACCAAACGGAAACCACAGAAGCGGTAAGACTCATACAACATAAAGGGCCATTACCTGTCGGTGGTTTTTATGATATTGAGGAGATTGTGTCGTTAGCTCGCAAGGGCGGTACACTGACTATGGCACAGCTTTTAAAAGTGCTCTATAATATGAAGACTGCAGAAAGAGTAAAAGCTTTTTTAAAGGGGGACGTTCCTGATCTTCCGGTACTGATGGCCATTGCGGAGCTTATTGCGGAACACAGGGATCTGTCGGCTGAAATCGACAGATGCATTCTTTCTGAAGACGAGATGGCAGACAATGCCAGTCCGCAGCTTCGAAGCATTCGAAGAACTATCATTCGTCAGAATGAAGCGCTGAAGGCAAAGATCAATCACATTCTAAACTCTTCAGACAACAAGACGATTTTGCAGGATGCCATCGTCACCATGAGGAATGGCAGATATGTGATCCCGGTCAAGCAGGAACACAAAGCTCGGGTGCCGGGGATCGTTCATGATCAGAGCGGAAGCGGTGCTACACTGTTTATCGAACCGCAGGCGGTGGTAAATCTCAATAATGAACTTCGCCAGCTGGAACTGGATGAAAAAGCAGAGATCAACAGGATCCTGACGGATTTATCGGAACGGACAGCAGAGCATTACCACGATTTAAAGAACAATCAGGTGTTGCTGACCAAGTTGGATCTTTTTATGGCTAAAGGCAGACTCTCAATAGATATGGGAGCTGATGAACCCGAGATCGATCAGGATGGGATCCTGGATCTAAAGCGGGCAAGGCATCCGCTGATTGACAGAAAAAAAGTTGTGCCGGTCAATATCGCACTGGGAGACGGATATCAGACGCTGGTGATCACAGGACCGAATACCGGTGGCAAAACCGTCACATTAAAAACGGCAGGACTGCTGTCGCTGATGGCACAGGCGGGACTCCATATCCCGGCAGATCCGGGAAGCAGAGTGCCTGTGTATGATAATATTTTCGCAGATATTGGCGATGAACAGAGTATTGAGCAGAGTCTTTCTACGTTTTCTTCTCATATGAAGACTATCGTAACTATTGTGGAAGAAGCCGGGCCTCACAGCCTTACGCTTTTCGATGAGCTGGGAGCAGGAACAGATCCGACCGAAGGGGCGGCGCTGGCGATCGCAGTTTTAGAAAAAGTAGCTTCAAAGGGTGCGTCTTCCATTGCTACGACGCATTATACGGAATTAAAAAAATATGCGATCTCGGCGGAAGGTGTCCAAAACGCCTCCATGGAATTTGATGTGGAGACCCTTAGTCCCACGTATCGTTTAAATATCGGGATCCCGGGCAAATCTAATGCATTCGAGATTTCTCGCAAGCTCGGACTTTCTGATAGTGTTATAGATCGTGCAAAGCAGCTGCTTGAGGGCGGCGATATCGCATTTGAAGACGTAATAGCTTCGCTTGAAGAAGATAAAAAAATCGCTGAAGAAGAGCGTGATGAAGCTATTGCGATGAATATCGAAATGAAGCGGATGAGAGAAGAACTGGAAGAGAAGATCCGCAAATTCGAAAGACAAAAAGAAAAAGAGCTGGAGCGGGCGAGAGAACAGGCGCGTGAGATCGTGCGGGAAGCTCGTCAGGTCTCCAACGAGGTAAAAGACGAGTTGAAGGAACTTTCCAAGCTGGAAAGTCTGGGAGAACGGAATCTCGCCTTTGATAAAAACAGGCGAAAACTGCGGGAGCTGGAAAAGAAAAACCGAAGCTCCATAAAACGTGAGACCAGTCGGGAACCGGTAGACCCTTCTCAGCTGGTGCTGGGAAACAGAGTCAAGATATTGTCTATGGATCAGAATGGTGAAATCATTTCGCTGCCGGATGAAAAAGGTGATCTGCAGGTGCAGGTAGGGATGATGAAAATCAAAGTGAATCTGCGCGATATCATGCTCATCGATCATGTGCCGGCGAAAAAGAACAAGCCGAAGAAGTCTGGTTATGGTACACTGTACAGAAAAAAAGCACAGGCGATCTCGGTGTCGATCGATGTCCGTGGAAAAAGTCTTGATGATGCAGTGATGGATGTAGAAAAATATATCGATGATGCCTTTATTTCCGGGCTGGAAGAAGTGACGATCATTCATGGCCGCGGAGAAGGGATCCTACGAAAGGGTATTCAGGAAGCACTGAAGCGTAATAAGAACGTCAAGGGCTTTCGCAAAGGAAGCTATCATGAAGGCGGTGACGGCGTGACCGTTGTAAAATTGAGATAAGTAACATAGAAGAAGGAGATGGACTATGATCAGCTATAAAGAAAAAATTGCAGAGATCCTGGCGCCACATGTAGATGGGCTGGAAAAGGATGAGATCCTGGAGATGCTGGAGACGCCAGCTGACAGTAAGATGGGAGATTATGCGTTCCCATGCTTCAAGCTGGCAAAGATCTTCCGCAAGGCGCCACAGATGATCGCACAGACTTTGGCAGAGGCGATCGGAGCGGAATCTGTTTTTGAAAAAGTAGAAAACGTCAATGCGTATGTAAACATGTTTCTCTCTCGAGAGGAAATGGCACAGGAAGTAGTTGCTGAAGTGATCGAAAAAGGAGACGATTACGGCAGAAGCGACATGGGACAGGGGAAAAAGGTGATCGTGGAATATTCTTCTCCGAACATTGCGAAACCATTCCATATTGGACATATTCGAAGCACCGTGATCGGAAATTCCATTTACAAAATCTATGATTTTCTGGGCTATGATACCATTCGAATCAATCACCTGGGTGACTACGGCACTCAGTTTGGCAAGATGATTTGTGCTTACCGCAGGTGGGGAAACAAAGAAGATGTCGTTCGTGAGCCGATCAAGTCGCTGCTGTCCTACTATACGAAATTCCATGTAGAAGCAGAGAAAGATCCGGCACTGGAAGATGAGGCGCGGGCGATCTTTGCTAAACTGGAAAAAGGTGAGCCTGAGGAAGTAGAACTGTGGAAGTGGTTCAGGGAAGAAAGCCTGAAAGAGTTTAACCGTGTATACGATATGCTGGGAATAGAATTCGATTCCTATAACGGGGAAAGCTTTTATTCCGATAAAATGCCGAGAATCGTGGATGAACTGAAAGAAAAGGGGCTGCTGGTAGAAGATAATGGAGCGCAGATCGTAAAGCTGGATGAGTATGATCTTCCGCCGGCACTGATCAAAAAGTCCGATGGCTCGACCCTTTACATTACAAGGGACATCGCGGCAGCGGTATATCGTAAGGAAACCTATGATTTTTATAAAAATATTTATGTTGTAGCATCGCAGCAGAATCTGCATTTCCAGCAGTGGTTCAAGGTTATTGAACTGATGGGATATGACTGGGCGAAGGATTGTGTACATGTGCCATTTGGTCTGGTCAGCATGGAAGATGGAACAATGTCTACCCGGCAGGGTCGAGTTGTGTTCCTGGAAGATGTTCTCAACAGAGCTGTGGAGCAGACAAAGCAGATCATTCTGGAAAAGAACGTTACAACAGAGAATATCGATGAGACGGCACATGATGTCGGAGTGGGGGCTGTAGTATTCAACGAACTGTCTAACTACAGGATCAAGGATTATGTTTTCTCATGGGATAAAGTGCTGAACTTCGAAGGAGAGACAGGTCCGTATGTGCAGTATACTCACGCAAGAGCGTGCAGTATTCTTCGCAGAGCCGGAGAAGATACCGTAAATGCTGCAAAGAAAGGATTTGATACATCCTGGATCACGGGAGAAAGCGCACACCATCTGATAAAGCTGCTGTATGCACTGCCTGAAGTGATCAAAGAAGCTGGTGAAAAGTATGAACCGTCCATCGTGACACGTCATATCGTAGATATCGCACAGGGATTCAACAAGTTCTATCATGATGAACATATCCTGGTAGAGGATGAGAAGGAAAAGACGGCGAAGGTAGCATTGGTTCTGGCAGTACAGACCGCCATTAAAAACGGGCTCGGTCTTCTGGGAATGAAGGCGCCGGAAAAAATGTAGCCGCAGGAAAGGAGCAAGGAATAGCATGAGATATGAAGGAGATATTTACAGACCTCCAAGTGAGGCCTACAGCCTGCTGGTGCAGGTGACGATCGGATGTACCCATAATAAGTGTACATTCTGCAAAATGTTTAAAAACAAGAAGTTCCGCGTGCGGAAGCTGGAAGAAGTGCTGGAAGATCTGGCGTGGGCAAGGGCACAGTATCGCAGCGTGCCGCGTATCTTTCTCTGTGACGGTGATGCCATGGCACTTTCAAATGCCCGACTGATGCCGATTTTAAACTACATCAGAGAAAATTTTCCGGAATGCGAGAGAGTGTCTATTTATGGCAGAGGAAGCGACATCATCAAGAAGACGGATGAGGAAATGAAGGAATTGTATGATGCGGGTCTGACTATGGTTTATGTAGGTGCAGAATCCGGCAGCGACAAGGTCCTGCAGGCTGTTTGCAAAGGAGAAACCCGTCAGCAGATCATCGATGGAGTCAAGAAGGTGGAAGCATGCGGCATGAAGTCTTCCGTTACATTTATTTCCGGTCTTGCGGGAAGAGAAGGCTGGGAGGATCATGCGATCCAGACAGGAACTATGATCAGCGAAATGGAACCATCTTATGTTGGGCTTCTGACATTGATCGTGGAGCCGAACGTTCCGATGGCCAAGGAAATAGAAGATGGGTCATTTACTCCGCTGACTCCGGAAGAAGTTATGGCGGAAACGCTTTTGATGCTGGAACACACAGATGTATCTAAAACGTGTGTTTTGCGAAGCAATCACGCCTCCAATTACGTCTCCCTCAGAGGAAACCTGCCTGAAGATAAAGAAGCTATGATGAAGACTTTGAGAACGGCGATGGAAAACCATAATATGTTTAAAGATGAAAGGTTCAGAGCCCTGTAGAGCTCGGAGAGGTAGAGTATGAGCAAAGAAAAGAAAAGTATCGCCCAGAACATGGGGATCACCAGAACTGTTATCAGACCGCGAGAAGAATGTGATATCCAGCTGCGAGAAGATCGTATCGGAAAGTATTTCAAAAAGTATCTGAATAAATTTGTATTCGTGGAGTTTTCAGAGGACTTCATGAAAAAATCAAAAGCAGGAGATCTGATGCGCGGTGTGCCGATCCCTTTGCGAAAAAAGGAAATCAAGGAATTTGCAGGCGGCGAAGGAATCGATATGCTGGTGCTTGCGGAAAACATGGCATGGGTCATGGGCTGCGATCCCCATTTCAAGCATACGAAAGACTATGTAGCGATCCTGAAGAAGCTGTATAACTATAAGCTGTACGAAGGCATGATGAAGGAAGGTCGAGATGCTGCAGAACGCGGTGATATGGACAATGCCTGCATTCACTTCCGTGCGTCTTTATGTATGCAGTACAATTACCTGCACAGCATGTACAGTTATGCAAGAGCCTGCAGAGCCATGTATCTTCACAGCAGAAATGAAGAATATGTTGGAAGATTCAAGGCGGAATCCCTGGATTGGTTTGAACTGCTGGTGGAAACTCATCCGCGATTTGCGCAAGGCTATTATTACCTGGGATATGCGTATCTGAATCTGGGCCTTTATGCCAAAGCAGATATTACATGGCGTGAATTTATACGTTTCAGCCACAATAACAAGGACAAGAAGGAGATCCGGAAAAGACTGGATCAGATCACAGAACCGCGTCAGATCGAGGCAGGATGCAATGAAATCACAGCAGGCAAATACGAAGATGGTATCAGTCTTCTGGAACCGTTTTTGAGCAGTCGTTTCAATGACTGGTGGCCGCTGCATTACTATCTGGGCGTGGCGTACGAGATGACGGGACGTCGCTCTGAGGCTGTCAGTGCATTCCGCAAGGTTCTCCAACTCAATGGAAGTCATCTGGAAACCATGAAGGAACTGATGTCTATTTATGAAGATGAAGGCGATCGGGAGAACACACGAAAATATCGTGAAAAGATCAAGCTCATTGAAGCGGCTATGGAAGAAGAACACCAGCAGCATTTAGAGGAAATCCAGGAAGAGGACAAAAAGCTGGAGGAAGGAGAACCGGAGCTTATGGAGCCGGAGCATATCGACACGGGAGATGCCGACAAGATGGCGGATGCTGTGCCTGTTGATGCAAAGGATGATGCTGAGGAAACCTCGGAAGATTTGGCGGATGCCGATGAAGAAGAGGTAGCAGAACCGAAGGAAAAACGGAAAGGTCTTGTGAAACGTTTTGGCAAAAAATAAGCTATAAAAATCGATCAAAAGCAAAAATAAATTTGCGAAAAAATATCGAAAAAACGATGTAAAAAAAGTTCGATTTTTTTAAAGAAATAGGTTGACGCGGATGGCAGGATACTATATAATAATTCTTGTCGTTACGAAGCGCAACCTAATATTCCAAGGTAGCTCAATGGTGGAGCACTCGGCTGTTAACCGATAGGCTGTGGGTTCGAGCCCCACCCTTGGAGCCAATCAATAATCTGAAGTTGTGAAAAGCGACTTCAGATTATATTTTGCCGGAGTGGCGGAATTGGCAGACGCACAGGACTTAAAATCCTGCGATCCTTACCGATCGTACCGGTTCGACCCCGGTCTCCGGCACCAATACTCAGGCAACAAGGTGCAGCGTATACAACTAAATAACTGATGTCGCGGGGTGGAGCAGCTGGTAGCTCGTCGGGCTCATAACCCGGAGGCCGTAGGTTCAAATCCTGCCCCCGCAACCAAGAAATCACACCCGAGGCAAAATGCCTCGGGTCTTTTAATTTCAACGCATCTCAGTAATTGCAACGTTTTCAGCGATTTCACGTCGGTGCAGGTGAGTGCAGCCAGGTGCACTCAGATACCACATGATCCGGTTCATGTCCAACTGCGGTTGGATATAAAAAATAAAAGCCATATAAGTCGGTTCTGTAAAAAATGTTGGGGTGGTGGTTACCTTAATATATTTCAGAGCCCTTTTCTTTTTAAAAAATGACTGGTTTTAAGGCTCCTCTATGAGCATTCTAAGATGTGTTTTCTGTAGAATATGATATCCTTTTCGATCACAATTCCGGAAGGTCGCTATATATACGAATTGCACCATTAGCTCGCCTGTGGCTGTATTCATTTTTATTGCTTCCGGTCTCTGAACACTGTCAGTCTAACATAATGTGCATGATCCGTCTACGGAATCTTTCAAATCTTGGCATTCCAAAAGAAACTCGCTTTAGCACCTTGATCCTGTTATTGCACCCTTCAATGTAACCATTCGTATACGGATATTCAAAAGAATTCAATATTTCCTTACTCCAGTTCTGATACGTGAGTGACACTTTGAAGAATTCCGGGAGCCTGCTGTTTTGGGCATCCATGATCCACCTGCTCAGCCTTTCAGCTGCTTCCTGACGATTACGGCTGGATTTTACATGCTCAAACTGTTCTTTCAAAGCATAAGCCCGTTTTAAAGGCTCTGATATGCGAAACAGATTATCGAGCTGTATCCGATCCTCCATGGTGAGCCTGCTGCTGTCTTTTAACAGAAGATACTTGCTTCTTTTGAAATATCTGCGCCAGTGCTGGGACAGACGCTTTTGTTCTTCTATGCGTATTCTTTCCAGTGCAAAGCCTATCTGTCTTACATAATGGTATTTATCTACTATGATCTTTGCATGAGGAAAGAGCTCCTTCATCAGCTTTCGATATCCTCCTGTCATATCCATGACAACGAGCTTGACCTCTTTTCTGTTCGAGAATCTCATGATATGATGCCGTATCATTTCGTGTCTTCGATTCGGAAGGATATCTATTACTTTATGGTTCTTTGGATCGGCCAGTATGCATTGGAATTTCTCCCCTTCTGCATTGCCCTTGAACTCATCTATTGCCAGTACCTGCGGGAGCTTTCCTGTTTTGAAGTCGATTTGGTTTATGATCTTTGCAGCTGTCGGCGCAGACATATTGTTATCTTTGGCGATGCTTTTGATGCTGCGACATTCTTTCAGCTGTTCATATACCTGCAGGTTTACTCTGTTCGTGAAATGATGATATCTGGGAAGAAAATCGATATGTTCATCGAATCGCTTGCCGCAGGAGGGGCAGACATGGCGGCGCTTTTTCAGATGAAGGATCGTATGGAAGCCGCAGATGGAAACGTCTTTTACGATCTGGGAGCGGTAATCGTGAACTTTGCTGGTGATCTTTCCACATGCAGGGCAGTAATGCAGACGTTGTGCCATTTTTAGATGGATATGCATTTCATTTGCATGTTTTTCAATATTTGTTACGATTACATCTTTTAATTGAAGCAGTTTTTCGATACAATCATGGTAGAGCATCAGTAGCCTCCTTAGGGTTTTGTGTAGCGACTTTATTCTACAGGATTTTGCCATCTGATGCTCTTCTTTTTTCATAAAAAAGGTAGCTACATTTCTGTAGCCACCCCAACATATTTTTTTGTTCCTATAAGTCCAATAGTTATTAACCTGGTTAAAGGTCACAGGTTGTTCTTAGTGGAGATGTGTTCGGGAAATCATGAATTCCCAGATCACGAAAAAAACGGCATCAATTTGGATTTTTTACTGCTTATGAGCTTTACTTTCATTCATGAATTCCCATTTTTCAAAATAAAGCAGTAAGATGGGAACTGCTCTACAAGATATTTACAGCGCAGAGAAAAACAGTTCCCAGAAAAGCAGTTTTTTTGTCTTTTAGGGAATCATAATGAGTGTGCCACATGGATCTTGAAACATATACAGTATCGAACTTCCTATACGACTTTGAAAAAATCAAATCGGGGAATTC
>ERZ1034915.1729-NODE-1729-length-11448-cov-8.962960_pt1 | contig 11448 bp, 17 predicted proteins | sample MGYA00520592_ERZ1034915 | MGnify/ENA primary metagenome ERZ1034915 (study PRJEB33766, sample SAMN09781787) | gut metagenome | biome: gut microbiome | host: Homo sapiens | place: Madagascar | study: EMG produced TPA metagenomics assembly of the PRJNA485056 data... | reverse complement strand
GATTTATGGTAATTAAATATTCAATATAAAAAATATTTTACAGAATCCAAAAGAAGAGATATAATATATTTATAAGTTGAAAATATATATTACAATGCGAAAGGAAAAGAATATGGAAGCCATTACTTACACACACATCGTAAAAATTGACTCCGTTGATGCCGCAGGTATTCTTGACAATAATTGTGTATCCGTAACCGCTAAAATGGATGGCACTAATGGCCGAGTGTGGATTGACGATGGCGTAATCCAGTGCGGCTCGCGTGGTCGTAAAATTACTGTGGAAAAAGACAACGCAGGATTTGCCGCATTCATCAATGGAGATTCAGATGAAGCGCATAAGCTATGGCTATTCCTGAATGGAGCGCCGCAGTATGAGGTGTTCGGTGAGTGGATGGGCCAGAATAAATTCATTGGTTCAATCAAATATTATGATGAAGATGCAAAAGGCAAATTCTTTATCTTCGATGTGTACGACCGTGAAAATCATCGTTATCTTTTTGATGATGAATGGCGGCCTATGTTGGCAAACTATGGATTGTCTGAATATTTTGTCAATTTGTTTGGCATCTATTCACATCCTATTCTTGGAGATATTCAAAAAATTGCTGATGAAAACAAATTTATGATTTCTTCGCCAGATAAAATCGGTGAAGGAGTTGTAATCAAGGCCAAAGGTTTTATAAATCAATATGGAAACCATGTTTACGCCAAGCTTGTTCATGATGATTACACAAATAGCAAGCATAATAAAGAGAAAGTAGAACTCAAGCCAGGTGAAGTTGAAAACAATATCATCGCGCTTTATGTTACCGATGCAGAGCTTGCTAAAGCAGTATCAAAAACGTGTCTTTGGGCAGAAGTAGATGAATTCGATAAAAAGTCTGGAAAGATGATTGGATTTTTCTTGAATACCGTGTATCGCGAATCTCTCTTGGAAGAAATGCCGCAAATTGTTTCAAAGCTCAAAGACCCAACGATTGACTTCAAGTTTCTTCATAGCTTGTGTAATGCCAAATGCCGCAGTTATCTTGGTTTTTTAGAGAAAAATAAATTTTGACATACCTTTCTTTTTTCTGTTATAATATAAATATAACGGAAGAGAAAGGTATTCTATTATGGAAATGGAACTTCACCCTGGAACAACGCTTGATGATTTGTGGACAGAAGGTATTATCGGCATCAACTGGATGGTCTATGGATATGAGAATATCGAAGAGTGCAATGATATTGTATGGTATGGTTCGGTAGAGCGTGTTTTCGATTTGATGTCCAACAAAGAAGTTTTTTCAATCGATAAAGAATATAAAACCATTTTGTTGAAATAAGGAGAATTATGTATTACGTTTATGGAAAGCGTTCATGTGATAAGCAATTCAAGCCTATCAATGAAAAAGGCATTCGAGTCACAAAAGCTGATGCCGAAGTATTTCAGACTCGTGAAGAGGCTCTTGCTTTTGTCGAAAAGTATACGCCAAAACTGCGAGATGGCGCTGAGCTTTCTGTTAGGAAAAGCTAATGAAAGCTAAATATATTGGTCCTGAATATGAGTTCAACAATGTGTCGCTCATAAAGGACCAAGAATATGATATCAATATTGAACAAACTAGACCGCAAATGATTGTCAATGGACAACCAGTCGTGCTCGGAGATTCAACACTGATAGTTCATGTCGGCAATGTGGCTATCCCATATGCACCAAATTTGATTGAAAACGCGTGGCAAATTATTTCATGATTTTGCCATTTGCCGCAATCTTTGCTCCTATTGGACGTGCATAAATAATATCTAAGAGGCTTATGAATTTTTTATAAGCCTCTTTTTTGTATTCTATATTATTGTTCATTTTCAAGAATGGCATAACTTCATTATTCATATGTTCATATTGTATGTATTCATCTTCTGATATGACACGGGTACAGCCACGTTTACTATCATCTCTTATCCAAGAGCCTAATGGGCATACATTGCATTCACCATTTTCACATTCAGAGCATCTAAGTGTAATTATCATATAATTCCTCCTATTGGAATTATAATATTTTTTATACTAAAAGTCAATTCTCATTTTACTGGAATATAAAGTTATTATATAATATTTATATCGAATGAGAAAGGTGTTATGAATATGTCCGACATGCCAGAAGATTTCGTAGAAGTGTCTCGCAAGGTAGCTGATATTTTCCGCGGTTTAGATAACTTGGAATCATTTTATGAATTCCATCATAATCTTGATTGTGATGAACGTATTAGCTTTTATTATGAAGATGCAATCGATGAACTAAATCAATTCGCAGATGTTCAATGGCTCGATAATGGAATGACCAAATTTGTATTTTCATTTAAGGATATCCCCAATTATGTAGTAAAAATTCCTTTTTTGAAAGTGTATGAATATGGGAACAAATCAAACGAAGAAGATATGGAATTCGAGTATAGCGGGGCAAATGTAAAAACGCTGAATTGCTTATTTGGCAATAAAGAGGGCAATGATTATTGTAAGCTAGAACAAGATTTGTACTTTGCTTCTTTTACGTATGGCTTGGAAGATATTTTCGCTGGAACTTTTTTGTCCTTCACTGTAGACGGCAAGTATCCTATTTATATTTCAAAAAAAGCCAAAATCTATGATTATGAAGATATTTATTCTGGCAAGAAATACGATGACCGCATTATCAATTCTGTAAAAACAATTGATAAGAAGTATAAAGGAAAATATCTCGGACTGTCTGACGAAATCAAATGTATGGTCTGCGAGCATTGGGGTTTTGAAAAGCTTGATAAGCTACTTGAATTTATTTATACTTTCAAAATGAATGATTTTCACCCAGCTAATTTTGGTCAAAATGAAGATGGAAAAATCATCCTTGTCGATTATTCTGGATTTGAGGAGTAGTTATGGAAACAATGGTTATGCGAGTCATTCCAAAAGGGAATAGCTGCGTTACAACAATGGATAAATATTTTGTTTATGCTCAGACAATCAGTGGAGCACGCTTTTATTCTGAAAAACTATATGCAACAGAGTTATCCAATCGATTTGATGAATATTGCGGCATGGTAAAATATTTTGATGGAGGCATTGTCGTTGCATGTGCATATAGCGGCGATGACTATGAAACGCTTTATGACAAAGTTATTTTATAAAAATATTTGACATACGCTTTTATAGTATGTTATAATATATAGTGTTGAAAGGGGAAAGCGATTCTTCCTTGCTTTCTTTCCTCTTATACTGATTGTCTTATTTGTTTATGCTATATAAGCTTTTCCCTTTCACACTAAATTGAATATATTGTGATTGTTTCGTAAGATACTTCAAAATAACAGCGAAGCTTCTTGTTGTGGGTTCGAGTCCCATCCAGGCGCAGAGATACGTGCGTAGGTAACTCAATGGCAGAGTGGGAGCATATATTTTACTTGCGATGTAAACTCCAATATATTCAATTTAGTGATAGAAAAGAAGTCCTAAAAGGAGATTATTCATGGCTAAGTTCAACGAAAAAACCAAGAGCGAAAAGCTGACTACATATGAAGGCGGCAAGGCTTATGCCAAAGAGCCAGCTACCGATTGGCTGAATTTCTTGTTTTCCTCTTTCCTAGAGGATGCTTACTATGAGTCAAGCGAGCAGCAGATGGACCGTTTCATTGATTTGACTAATAAAATGGGTCAAATGTATGGATGCGATTTTGTTGCGAAAGCAGCAAATATGGCCCGTAATGAATTTGGTCTTCGTTCCGTGTCACAGCTGACCGCGGCTATTCTCAATTCCCAGAATTGGGAGAGTAAGCGACAGTTCTTCCGTGATTTTTGCCATCGTCCTGATGATGTGTCAGAAATTTTTGGCGCAATCGATATGCTTGGAGAGAAGCGTTCTCACGCACTTGTTCGAGGTTGCAGAGATTATCTTTCCACTCTTGGAGAGTATCAGATTGATAAGTACAAGATGAATGGCAAGAAATATAACATGTTTGATATTATCAATATCACTCATGTTAAATCTGCGGCCATTGGCGCTTATAAGAATGGCACAATCGAATCTGCCGATACTTGGGAGAAGGCTATCTCTTCTACCGACGACAAATTCGCAGAATGGACTCGTCTTGTGGCTGAGCATAAACTTGGCTATCTTGCCCTTATCCGCAATTTGCGTAATATCCTCGATGGCTCGCATTCTTCTGAGTGGATTCGCACCGCTCTCGTTCCGCAGCTTGTTGATGAAAAGGCAATCAAGAAATCTATGGTATATCCTTACCAGATTTATTGCGCATATAAGAATATGGATAGCTCAAATCCTTATGTCGTCATGGCTTTGGATGAAGCATTCCGTATTGCTTGCGGCAATGTCGAGAAGCTTGATGGTTCCTCAATGATTATTCTCGATGTGTCTGGTTCTATGGATGGTACTATTTCTAACAAATCCAATATTACTATCAAACAAGTTGGAGCTTGCTATGCGGCTATGCTTTACGTATCGCAGAACGCGGAATTTGTTAAGTTTGGCAGTTCTGCGAAGAAGAAGTCGTTCAATAAGAATGACAGCATCTTCACTATCATTGAGCGAATGACAAGCAATGATAGCTGCGGTTATGGTACTGAAATCGATAAGGCATTCAATGTGCTTGATAAGCATTATGACCGCTTGTTCATTATTTCTGATTTTCAGGTAATGGAGCCTCGCAATTCTTGGTGGATGTACTATAATGGCACGACGAACTTCGTAGAATATTGCGATAAGTACGGCGATTCTCGCTGTTATTCATTCGACCTTGGGCATTATAATAATACTCAATTCGCTCCAACCGATAATCGAGTGTCTTATTGTACTGCGTTGAACGACAACGTATTCAAAATGATTCCTTTCCTCGAAGGGGATAAGAACTTGGTTGATTTTGTCAATCAGTTCTAAAGTTCATACCTTTCTTTCCTTCCTATAAACCTCTTCGTTTTAGAAGAGGTTTTTTCTTTATACACGCATTTCTTTATGATATAATATATTTATCGAAAGAAAGGAATAAGCATGGCTAATATCAACGCTTTACGCAACAATAAGTATATCAAAGAGAAGGATTTGGGCAACGGAATCCATTCATTCAACTTTACCAATAAGTGCTTTTATAAGGCAGCATGGGATAAAATCAATGTCAAGGCTCGTGGATTGTTCGTTGATGTGAATAATAATAAAGTGGTCGCACGCTCATATGACAAGTTCTTTGCTTTTGGAGAACACCCTGAAACCGAACTCGACCATTATGCTAAATATGCTCAATATCCGCTTTCAGTATATATGAAATATAATGGTTTTCTTGGAATCCTTTCCGCTGGAGAAGATGGGCATTTCTTTGTCGCATCCAAGAGCATGAATCAAGGAAAATTTGCTGGATATTTCAAGACTATTTTGGAAAAGCATCTTGATAAATATGATATTGATACTTGCAAACTATATAATTTTCTCAAAAAGAATAATTGTTCTATGGTTTTCGAAGTAATTGATATAGAGCATGACCCTCATATTGTATCATATGGCTTCAATGATATTGTTTTGCTAGATATTATTTATAATGACATTGACAGCTTCAAAAATTTTTCATATAATGATATGGTTAAAGTAGCAAATTGCTATTACTTTGATGTCAAACGTTTATATAAAACAATCAATACTCCTAACGAATTATATGCATTTTTGAATAGTGCAAAAACATTTAGCTTTATTGAAGGCTATATCATTTGCGATAACAATAATTGGATGGTAAAATATAAAACCCCATGGTATAAGTATTGGAAGCGTATTCGCGGAATTATTCAACAGTTGAATGCGGGCAAACAGCCTGAAGATATCAAGAATATGTATGTGGGAGGTCGCCAGCTTGGCGACTGTATCTATAACACATGGCTTGATTTCAAGAATACTTATGGTCGCGTGCCAGAAAATATTATTGAATTTAGGATGTTCGCGGATATTGACATAAACGGCTATCTTTTGGTATAATATTATTATTCCAAGAGGAAAGGATATAGTATGGAAGAATTGGAAGTCATGCCGCAGGATGCGAACTATGTTATTATATTCTCTGAATCATTTAAGGCGAAACGAGTGTTGCGAAAAGTATTTGTTAAGCTCTCTGGTGGAGAGTCTGCAGCAGATGCTATGCGATATGTAGTCGATACTTATCCCGAGCTTATTCAGCCTAATGTCCGTATCGATATGTATAAGGTCCGTTGCGGTCGAGTGTTTGGAGGTAACTAATGTTCGACGATTTTCTGATGCCAAGTCTATCTCTCGATAGTTTCTCCTATCCAGGGATGACAGATGATGAACTCGACTATCGAGTAAAACAATGTATTGATGATATGCAGAAAAGCTATGGTAACACCCTTTCTGATTTGAACTTCGAAGATGAACTTGGGGAATGGGGCTTAGTATATAACAAATTGCCGCGATACTATCAAAAGCAATTCGATGATAAATTCAATATTTATAACGTAGATATTTATTAGTTTACTTGACCCGTGTAGAGACATGCTAGCTCCTATGCGGGTCTTGTTATATTGTGTAGAATTATGGAGTTTTTATGTATCCTATTGACGCACTCACTGCTAATGACAAAACACAAATGATAAATTGGATAGAGGATACTCAAGGGTTCGAATCTCAGACTTCGATAGACAACATTCTTCGCTTTTGGAATAAAAACAAAATAAGACTATTTAAAATGTTTGGCAACAAACTGCGTATTGAGATGCCATTAACGCTTGAGCGCCCAGAATTATGTGTTCAAAGAAAAGATATGGTCAAAGTTCTCAAAGAACATAAAATCTTTGCAACATATACCGATGCTTTTCTTGGAGATAAAGATGATAGTTATTTCCCAAATAACTTGGCTCGGTTTATGTATGATAGCTATTATGGTGATATGACGTCATATTCAATTATTATAACGTATAATTATCTATTAAAGAATATTGATTCATCTTATGCAATAAAGTCTGTTATTTCTGGAAAACTGGTATGTGCACAAAAGTTTGAGGCTGGTGGAAAAGAATATTGTCTTCCAGAAGGAATGAAATACACCAAAGCTGTAAGGGCTTTTTGCCAAGCTATTGGATTCAAATTGGATAATACTTTTGAGGAGTGGCGTAACCGTTATTCTGATTTCCGCACTCGCTGCACAAACCCAGAAAAAATGAAGATGGTGTTTAGTATCCATCCATTTGACTATATGACCATGAGCGATGGTGGAGATTGGTCTACTTGTATGTCATGGAAAAATAATGGATGCTATAGCGCGAGTACTCTGGAAATGATGGGTTCCAATAATGTTGTCGTATGTTACGCTGTGCCAGCAAAAGACACGAGCAATTTCAAAAAGAAAGTATGGCGCTCTCTTGTTGTAGTTGATAAAGATATCATTGTAACTGGAAAGTCATATCCTTTTCATAATGATGAACTATCAAAATTCATCTTGAACTATATTACTAAAATGGCACATGATAAATTCAATTGGAACTATCAATATAAAAATCAGCAATATCGAGATTTGTCTCGTTATGAAGGACAGGGAGAAGGCTCTTTGCGTCGTCCTAGTGGCCGTGAAGGATATGGTGGTAATCGTATCGTCCTCTACACCAACGGTTTTTATAATGACTGGTTTCAAGACTTGGATGAAAAATATTGGTGTAATCGCAACTACGTTTCTAAAACTAAAGGAATTTGTGTGAGTGGACCAGCTCCTTGCCTATTGTGCGGCGAAAAGATTGATAAGCAAAAGCCCTCCACTATGGTAGCTATGGATTTTTCTACTGCTGCTAATGCCAAACTTTGCGATGATTGTTATGACCGTTATATGTGCGGAGAATGCTATAAAGTTAGCGAGAAACTTATTAACATATTGGTGCTTCAATATCGTGAAAAAACTATAGGATTTTGCCCTGAGGTAGAAACTGGTATTTTTACTTATGACGATACCAATGCTTGCGTTAAATGCGCTACAGAATATCTCCATCGAAAAGAATATCAAGGTCGTATGGTTATTATTTATGAAAATGACGAAAAGATTGGTAAAATATTCCTTGACAGAGACGAAGCAATAGATTATACTATTAACAATCAAGAAAATATTTCACGCATAATCTTGTTCTATCGAGCTGGATATAGCGCGGAAAAGAATTACGAATTATATCAAAAGGAGGGGAAGAATTGTCTCAATCAATATCTGTCTCGTTTAGTCTAGACAATGAATGGAATAACGATTCCCGCATAAAAGAATTCGATATCACTTTCAAGAAAACAAGTTCGCTGGATAATCTTCTTGACTTTCTTGAGAAGTATGAGGATAAACGAGTCAATCTCTCATTCTCAGAAGGTGTTAATTATTCTGTATTGAAGTCAGCCGCACGCCTTTATGATAATATTGCGGTAAAGCTTCATGCGTCTGATATCCAAGAGTGCATGAAGTTGAAAGATATCAATGTGAAATATTATTTTGACAACTCGTATCCCGCGGTCAATCTATGTTCATTGGATTCTCTTATTGCTCTTGGAGTATCAGATGTTTATTTGGCGGATGATTTGTGCTATAATTTGGAGCGCACATACTTCTATTGCCGCACCAAAGGCATTAAAGTGCGCATGATTTTAAATCGTATTCCAAGCACGACTCCATTCAAAGGAGATGACCCTAAATCGCCGATTTGGATGCCGCGCGATATTGATTTGTTGTCAAAATATGTCGATATTTTTGAATTCGACAATGATTTAGATGATGCCTATTTCGATGTCATGTTCCGCACTTGGTTTGAAAAGAAGGCTTGGAACAATAATATCCGCGAAATTAATCTTGATTTGAATCTGGATATCTATGACAATACAATGCTGCCAATCGCATCCATGAAGAAAATGAGGTGCGGCCGCAGGTGTAGTCAACGTGCTGGGAATGTTTGCGATGTATGCGGCCAAATGACTGACGTGTCTACTATTCTCCATAATAAAGGAGTTCGTCTTGTAGAGCATTAGGGCTTTTTCTTATAATTGCTTGTCCTAAAATTTTATATAGATTTAGCAGTTGTTTTCTATAATACGTATAATAAGAGATATAATTGAAGGCAATCATTTCTCTCTGGGCCGCATCATGCGTCTCTCGATTGCTGGAAAGGAATTGAATTGAAAACTAAAAAGAAAGCAACAATCATTCTACTGCTAGGAATTATTGTTGTAGCAGCAGTGGTAGCGGGGCTTCTATTCGCCCATCAGGCGGAAGCTGAAACCGAATACAACGCTACTTCTGTTGATACTGGTAATTACCAGTACACTGTATCTTTCAAAGAAATTACATACCCAGTGTATGCTTATACGAATGAAGGATATGATAACATCAAAGATTGGTGTCTTGCTGTAAAAGAAAAGAAATCTCAATACAAGACTATCGCCGATGATGTAAATAATAAATATGAAGGTTTTTTATTGGACGAGCAGTATACCCTTCTCCAAGAGTGCGGAGAGAATATCCAGAATTGTTCTAACTTAACTGATATGGCGGAATATGAAGCTCAAATTCAAGAAGTAATTGCAGCGGTCCAAAAGACGAAAGAAGATTATGAAGCTGCGGTCGCTGCTTCAAATGCTCAATATCAAGCAATAAATTCTTATTCGTCTGAACCAACATACTATGCTCCTGCTTCTTCCTCTTGGAGCGATGCCGCGAGCGCTAAAGCCTTTATTATTGGAAAAGAATCTGGTGGCTCATATACTGCGACGAATGGACGTTACTATGGCGCATACCAGCTTGATAGCAGTTATTTGAATGGCGACTATTCTGCTGAGAATCAAGACCGCGTAGCTGAGAACTATGTGAATAATCGCTATGGCGGATGGGAAGGTGCCGCGTCTTTCTGGCAATCCCATGGATGGTATTAGTTAATATAAAAAAATAGTTGACAAAAATTAGAAAACAATGTTATAATAGGGTTGTTCTTGAAAAAGGACAATCCATTTTTTTTATTTCCCCAAAAGAAAGGAAGACGTATGTCTGCTTATGGTCTAAACATGAACGCATCAATGATTCGGGATAATGATGGCAAATATACTGTTGGCATCAATCTTGATGATAGCAACGGTATGAGTATCAATAAGGAGGGCGAAGACTCTTCTCTTGATAATCTTCTTGATAAGCTTTTGTCTAATGTTCTTACCGATGCTCTAAAGTATCGCATGGAACTTGAAAATGATGCAGAAGAAGAACTCGATGAAGATGATTACGTATCTGTTGAAGAATATGAGGAGCTTGTTCGTGAAAATGATGCCCTAGTAGACCGTATTGATGAGCTTGAAGCTAAACTTGCTAAATTCTATGATACACCTAAGATGGACGAAAATCCTAAAATTACTACTTCTGATACACAGTGGAAGAATGTTACAAAGAAGTCTAATCCTAACCTAGAGCAAGCTATTGCCGATATCTTGAAGAATATCCTCTAAAAATATTTTTGACATAAACTTTCTGTATATGTTATAATATAAATATCGAAGAAAACGAAGGAGATAATCATGAGCGGTTTCAGTATTGGAAAAGATAACTTTTATATCTATTCGTATGATAGCGCAGTCGATTATCTCCGCTCCATTGGTATTTCTGAAGAAGAGTTCGAGCGGCTTGCGGGCATTCTCAATCACTTCTATTATGAATGGCTTCAGAATGAAGAAGAATATGTCAAGAAAGATGAAGTCGATGATTGGGAATGTATCGCAGATGGGTATGTTCAGTCATACAATAATCTTTGCGAAGAAATTGATGCTGAATGCGAAAAGTTTTTGAGTGGCCGAAAAATCACCAAGCAAGCTTTTGTGACTTGGCTCAAATTCAAGCTTGAAGATGGTCTTTACGAATACTAAAGGAAAGACATGAATACAGAATCTCTTAATTTTCTTATTGGATATACCGAGAACAATGAAATCCTGATTGGAGAAATTTCAAAGCGATATTGCGATATCGATAATAAGACTATATTTTCTTTTTGTTGCGAAGTATGCTATTGTCTTGATGAAGAGGATATCTCCCCAGAAAAACAAGTAGATGGATACCTTTCATGTCATGATTATGATTACGAGTTTCTGTATCGACTCTGTAAATACTGGGAATGTGCGCCGCAAGATTTGCAAAACACAATGGTTAAATTCTTCTGGGATGATATCGATACATACTTTGATATCTGCTATGATGTTGAAGTTCAAGGTTATATCATGGAGCTTACTGCGTGCGGCCAAGTTGACCCACGTGAATATGATATTTCAGATTAGTATATTTCAAAGGATGCTTTCAAAATGCTTATGGATTGTTGGGATAATTATCATCTGAAGGATATCCCTCAATCTGACTGGGACGCTCTGTATGATGCGCTATCACCTGCTTCTGTCAAAAACGATAAGTCGGCTACATGGGTTGAAAATATTC
>ERZ1034915.1727-NODE-1727-length-11452-cov-7.961042_pt1 | contig 11452 bp, 7 predicted proteins | sample MGYA00520592_ERZ1034915 | MGnify/ENA primary metagenome ERZ1034915 (study PRJEB33766, sample SAMN09781787) | gut metagenome | biome: gut microbiome | host: Homo sapiens | place: Madagascar | study: EMG produced TPA metagenomics assembly of the PRJNA485056 data... | reverse complement strand
AAACAATATGCCTCGAGCCGCCACGCGCTCTCGCGCGAACAACACGACGCTTATGTCTATGCCAAGCAGAAAGTGGACGCCGCGCAAACCTTCATCGGGCTCATCGCGCGCCGCCGACAGACGCTGATGGCCGTGATGCAGGGCATCGTGGATTTCCAAACGGAATTTTTCGTTGAAAACGACGATGAGACCTTCCTCCGCCCGCTGACGCTGAAAGACATCGCGCAGAAGGTGGGCGTGGACATCTCCACCGTGTCGCGCGTCACCAATAGCAAATATGTGCAGACCGACTACGGCATCTATCCCCTGAAATTCTTCTTCTCTTCGCAGTTCACCACCGAAGACGGCGACGAGATGTCGGCACGTCAGATACGCAACGCCATCCGCGACATCGTTGACAAGGAAGACAAGGCCCACCCTTATTCCGACGAGGCACTCACCAGTCTGCTGGCCAAAGAAGGTTTCAAGGTGGCACGACGGACGGTGGCGAAATATCGCGAACAACTGGGCATCCTCAGCACGCGCCTGCGCCGCGAGAGATAGGATAAAGAACAGGGAAGGGGACGGCATAGCAACAAGAGGCGCTGCGCGAACATTCGGCGAAGGTCTGAGGCGAAGCACTGTAGCTCACTTTGCTCGCAAAGTGAGCTACAATGCTGGCGCCGCAACAGACGATTATGCGGGCCCGCCCAGGGCCGCTGACAGGGCTTTTCCGCACAATCTCCATCAACTTAATATTTCCATTTTGAACACCCACTTTAAAGCATTCTATGACCAACAGGTATCTCATATTGACGGCGCAAGTCATCTCCGTGGTGTTCTCGCCATTCTATTTGCCAGTCGTGGCCTTCGTCGTGTTGCTCTTCTTCAGCTATATGAGCTACACCTCGTGGCAATACAACGCGCAAGTTATCGGCATGGTAGCTCTCTTCACCGTCATCTTGCCCAAACTGGCCATCTACGCCTACCGAAAAATCAACGGATGGACGCGCCACCAGCTTAGCCGGCGGGAAAGGCGCATCGTGCCTTACATCCTCTCCATCTCGTCTTACACCACACTCCTTTATATGATGGGCCACATGCGCATGCCCCGCTTCACACTGGGCATCGTGGCTGGTGCCCTGGCCATACAAATCGTGTGCGCCCTCATCAATCCGTGGCTGAAAGTGAGCACGCACGCTGCGGCCTCAGGCGGCGTAATCGGTGCCGTCATGGCTTTCTCGCTCATCCTCAATTTCGACCCCACCAACGCCCTCTGTCTCGCTGTGCTCCTCTCCGGACTGGTCTGCACGGCACGCATGATTCTCCGACAACACAAGTTGATGGACCTCGGCCTCGGCGTGCTCATCGGCATGGCCTGCGCCCTGTTTTTCATTTTGAACATCTGACAACGCAGGGTATGCAAGGTTGGATGGCCGCTGAAGCAACAATTATAAGCAAGTCTTCATACATTAGAAAAAACTCATAAAATCATAAGCCCAATGACTCCTATTGTAAGCATCATCATGGGCAGCACGAGCGATTTGCCCGTTATGGAAAAAGCTGCCAAGTTTCTCGACGACATGGACGTTCCCTTCGAGATGAACGCCCTTTCTGCCCACCGCACGCCTGCGGAGGTTGAATCTTTTGCCCGCAACGCGAAAGCACGCGGCATCCGCGTCATCATCGCCGGCGCCGGAATGGCGGCCGCCCTGCCAGGTGTCATCGCTGCCAGCACCACGGTGCCTGTCATCGGTGTGCCCATCAAAGGCATGCTCGACGGACTCGACGCCATGCTCTCCATCATCCAGATGCCTCCCGGCATCCCTGTGGCCACGGTCGGTGTCAACGGTGCACAAAACGCCGCCATCCTCGCCGTGGAAATGCTCGCACTGGCCGATGAAGCGCTGGCAAAACGTCTGGAGCAGTATAAAGACAGTCTGAAAGAGAAAATCGTTAAAGCCAATGCCGAACTGGCAACGGTGTGCTACAAAAACAAGACCAACTGATTTCGCGTGCTCATGGATTTATTTAATTACCATCCCAGGGCCGCGCATGAGGTGCGCATCGGCAACCGTCCGCTGGGCGGCAACCATCCGCTGCGCATTCAGAGCATGACCACCTTCCCAACAACCGACACGGCGGGATGCGTGGAGCAATCTGTGCGCATCATTGAGGCTGGAGGCGACTATGTGCGCCTCACCACGCAGGGAACCATCGAGGCCGAAAACCTCCGCAACATCAAAGCGGAGCTCGTTCGCCGCGGCTTCGACAATCCGCTCGTGGCCGACGTGCATTTCAATCCGAAAGTGGCCGACGTGGCGGCTGGCATCGTGGAGAAAGTGCGCATCAATCCGGGCAACTATGTCGACCCGGCCCGCACGTTCAAGCATCTGGAATACACCGACGAGGAATATGCCGCCGAACTCTCACGCCTGGAAGAGCGCTTCAAACAACTGCTCGCCATCTGCCGTGAACACGGAACGGCCCTCCGCATCGGCGTCAACCACGGGTCGCTCTCCGACCGTATCATGAGCCGCTACGGCGACACGCCGGAAGGCATCGTGGAGAGCTGCATGGAGTTTTTGCGCGTCTGTGTCAAGGAAAACTTCCCCGACGTTGTCATCTCCATCAAGGCGTCAAACACGGTGGTGATGGTGCGCTCGGTGCGCCTGCTGTGTAGCGTCATGGCCAAAGAGGGCATGGACTTCCCCATCCATCTGGGCGTGACGGAAGCCGGCGAAGGTGAAGATGGCCGCATAAAGAGCGCCGTTGGCATCGGTGCACTGCTCGTTGACGGCATCGGCGACACCCTGCGCGTGTCGTTGAGCGAAGCGCCGGAAAAGGAAATTCCCGTGGCCTACCAACTCGCCTCCTACATCACGAAGACGCGTGGCGGACATCCGGAAATCCCGGCAACGCCCTGCCCAGAATTCAACTATCTGCGTCCTGAGCGCCGCGCCACCTGTCAGGCCGGAAACATCGGCGGCAACCATCTGCCGGTGGTGGTTTCCATGCGCCCGGACGGCAAAGGCGGACAGGGGCAGCTCAAGCCCGACTATATCTATTGCGGACGCAACCTGCCAGCGGCCGAAGCTCGCATGGAGGGCGTGAAATACATCGTTGATGCCGACTATTGGACTGGCGAGGCCGACACGTTCCCCGCTTTCTCGCCCGACACGCTGATGTTTGTTGGCAACTGCCAGGCGCCGCTGAAGTTTCTCTTCACCACCTATCTGCAATGTAACGACGAGATGAAGGCCTGCCTGCGCCACCATCCAGAAGTGGTGCTCATCGCCACTTCCAGCCATCCCAACCCGACGGGCGAACTCCGCGCCTTGGTGCATGAGCTCTGGAACGAGCGCATCCCGACGCCCGTGGTGTTCTGCATGGCCTATCAGTTGCCAGCCTCGCGCAAAGAGGATTTCCAACTGAGGGCCGCCGCCGACCTCGGCGGTCTGCTCTTCGACCAGATTACCGATGGCGTGACGCTCATGTGCCTGCCGCCAAAGGGAGAGGCCGCGCTGCCTGTTTCCGTGGCCGACGACACGGCTTTTGCCATTCTGCAAGCGGCACGCCTGCGCCAGTCGCGCACGGAATACATCAGCTGTCCGGGTTGCGGACGCACGCTCTACGATCTTCCGGGCACCATCGCCCGCATCAAGGAGGCCACGGCGCATCTGCGCGGCCTGAAAATCGGCATCATGGGCTGCATCGTTAACGGACCGGGCGAAATGGCGGATGCCGACTATGGCTATGTCGGCGCAGGCCGCGGACGCGTCAGTCTTTACCGCGGAAAAGTCTGCGTGGAGAAAAACATTCCGACGGAAGAAGCCGTTGGCAAACTCCTCGCGCTGATTGAGGCCGACGGCAAGGGCCGAACGGGCGTTGCGGAGTCCGCCGAATGAAAAAAACAAGGGGCGTTCTGAATCTTTTGGTTCAGAACGCCCCTTTGTTTTATGAGGTTGATAATTACGGAAGTTCCTCTATATTATCATATTGGCTTTATACTTGTTTGATATATAGCTACAAAGCTCATTGAACTACGCAATTATCGAACGATTATTTTGCAATTCTCTGTGGTGTTTTTACCATCTGAAACCGTGATTACATACATGCCAGCGGCAAGCCCCGAGGTATGCACGAGAACCTGGTTTTGTCCTGCTTTCAGATTTTGTTGCAAAACAAGCTGTCCGTTTCCGCTGACAACATTGAGCACCTTGGCTTCTTTGATACTCGACAGGTCAACGGTTACCACTTCGTTTTGTCTGGCAACAGCAGGCGAAGCACTGATTGCGCCATAGTCAGTGCGAACTTTCTTTAAAGACGTGGACGAACCTTTTGAGATGATTTCATACAATTGAACTTCAGTAGAACTTTCGTATTTATTGCAAGTTTGTAATTCCAAATATTTTTTTCCATCAACCACAATTATTGAAGGTCTACTAAGCTCGATTCTATCTTCACCAAATTTGATTTCTGCCAAAACATTTCCTGTATCCTGCATGATGCGATAACCTACACTACGATAATCACGACTGACCGTCTTATAGTCGATTTCACCATCACCATCAAGATCTTCTTCGTTATAAACCTCCTCATAGGGTTCCATAATTCTTTCAAACCATTCATAAGAATCATCCTCATTGAAAATGTTTTGCGAGACGTTGATATAGTATTCAGCGTTGTTTCCATCAAGCATTCCTGAATTACTAAACGATTCTACATTCCATTCACTTTCCACTTTCTCCTTCCATGCCCCATAAGACATCTCAGAGAACTCCGCATTACAGAGAATCTGGAAATTGTATTGCTTCTTCCCATTTTCTTCAAGACCATAAGTAAAAGGGTCCTTCAAAACAATAGTTCCTTTCACAATATACCTTTTGGTAGTTGTCGACTGCCTCAACTCCTCCTGGCCTCTTTTTCCGACAATCATAGTCCCCTCATAGTTCACTTCAACTTTTTCGGGGGTTTTTGTTACATAGTTAAGTTTGAAATATCCGCCAAAAGAAAATGGTTTTTCCCCTCCGAACAGCTGCCATTGTATGGCACCATCCACGATACTGGCATAATACTCTTTAGGAAACCATTGGAGTATGCTATCTGGCAAGAATTTCGTATCTCCATGCTCATCAGAAAAATCCCAATCAGCCTTATGCGTATAAACTGTATCTCTCCAACAGGTGGACCGAGATGTCGTGTATTTTGTCAGAGGAATCTTTTTGATTTCATTGAGATTCGAATCCATTACGATGATGGAAGCATCGACATCCTTTTCACCAGAATAAACCCCAGTCACAGTTGTCAGCAAATCATGTCCACTATGATTGAACTTTGCAGGCAGAATGGAATAACCATTTCTTCTTGGACTTGAAATGGGCTTCAACTCCAAATCTTGAGCGAAAGAACTTGTGGCAAGACCGAGTGCCACAATCGGCAGAATGTGTTTTTTTCTCATGTTGTTTGAATTTTAAAAATTATTAATACGTTGAGCAATGGCAAAAAACAAGCTGGACAATTTTGAGGAGTAAGGAAGCCTCTTCTTATGCCCTATCTTTTTGTCGATTTGAAATTTGGCATCGGTCACATAGCTCGCCATGCTTCCTCTCCCAAATTTCAAAACCGACTAAAACGCAAGCCCTAATTGGGCAACTTATTCTTTCACCATCACTAAATTGAAGATATTTCTATTTCCAAGGAATGGCATCATGCAAGTCTTCTTTTTGCAGCATGGTCGGCATTTTGGGAGTTATCACGATAGCTGGTTTGTTACGTTGCCCCGCTATTCGCTTGCTCTCTATGCGCTTAACAAAGGATGGTGCAGATGATACCCAAATGGAAGTAAGCGTTTCGCTACCTGAGAGGTTCAGATAGTTCGATTTAAGAATAGCACCATTACGTAAATGGAGATTATACCAGCATGTGAATCCAAGTAATTTTGTACTAGTCCAATAATCAGTTATTGCTCCGTCTTCATATATGCCGTCTGACGAAGGATGCCACGACAACGATAGATTATCCAGAGACCATCTACCTCCTAAAGCTCCCATCGTAACTTGCTGAATCCAAAAAGAGCCAGTGACCTCAGTATCGTAATTAAAAGGTGTAGAGTAATGGTAATCCGTATATGGATTACCACCGTCGTCATAATTTGTTTTTGACGTGACTTCCGTGTTAATTATTTCCGGATTGGAAAAGACTATAGACGGCTTTGTATCATAGCGCAATGTGTAAGTATTCAATGGGCCGAGCAACGTTTGAATTTGATTGGTCTGTGCATTATATTTTTTGATGTAAGCACCTATTTCCATATCAGTCTCAGCCACAAAATTGGTGTAATTAAAACGTATCTCGGCATCCGTCAATCTTCCCTCCAAACGAATCTCTTGTTTGTCTTCCAACAAATTGAACGGAATCAAATGGTTCGGGCTGGAATAAACGCCCCATTCTCTCACATCCTGCATATCGTCGGAAATAGCTGAAACGCCAACATAGAATTTGTTTGCAGGCGTGTTCTGTTCCCCATCTGCCACGTAGACCGCATCGATGAGTTTTACTTCGTCAATCTTCGCCATACACCTATCAATGTCTATGGCCGGCGTAGCCCTCACTTCGATGTCACCCAATTTCACCAGAGGATAGGCTTTGAGTTTCTTTTCTTTGGGCAAATCTTTAAAAGCATATGTAAATCCGCTATTCTTACCATTATACGGGTCATTGTCATGACTTCTTTGAATGAGGTTATCCTGCTCATCGTAAACGGCCATATTGAGTGTCACCGGCAAGAGCAAATCGCGATTGGCCGTAATTGAAACACTATGCTCGCTACCGTTTCCACATTGGTAACTTTCTTCGAAAGTCGGGAAAAGGTAGCGCGACATCAACAGACGGTCTGCATCCCGAAGGTTCAAGCTATAACGGTCTGTTTCTTTGCTGAATAATCCCGATTCTGCGAAGAGAGAAACAGATTGTGTTTGATATGTCTCCGTCTTGGAGTCTTTCAATGCCTCATACGTACCTGTATCAAAATAATCAACTGCATCGAATTTTAATTCAGCAGTTTGCTTGACGCCGAAACGCCCAGTTACGCCAATCCCCGTAGCTGAACCGTTTAGCGATAATTTGATTTCTGGCATCAATCCTATCTCAGCCTGTCCATCCAACTTTAAACTTGCCACATCCACACCAAATTGGTTGTTTGCACTTTGACTTGCTTTCCACTCTCCGTCAGAATAAATCAATACAACTTCGTCCTGCCGATTGAGGTGTGCCGTAAAGTCTAAGTCAACATTTCCACTCTCTTCAAAATAGCTGAAAAGCCGAACCTGTGGCTCGAGCCAGATGAATCTTAACAAAGGATTTGGGAAGGAGATTCTTCCCCCTTTTATAGTCCTGCCTATCTGATAAGGAGCAGGACTAATGTCGGCTTGACTGTTGGCATTCAGTTTCATTGTAGATAAGACATTGTTGCTGATGCAGAACTTGGCAAACAATGGATTTTTCTTATCTGCCAACTTGCATATGAGCAGTCGGCAATACCCTCTGCCTGTTCCTTCGACTGTTAACGTCGTGCCGCTGTTTTCCCATTCATTTTCAAAAGAAAAATTCCACAGTTCACTTCCGACATTGATTCGAGGAAGGTCACCTTTAGCACGACTGCCAGATGCCGATACCGACCTAACCTGCTCGCTTGATGTTTCTGCATTCTCGCAGAAAACTATCTGGTCGTACACATCGTCAAGAGTGGCCTTCTCACACTGATAGACGAATCCTTCTTCCGATTCTTTTATGCTAACCACCGTACCTATAACTCCGTTCTCAAACACCGTACATCCTGCCTCCGAGACAACTATATTTCCTTTCTTCGGACGCATTTCCTTGGGCGTTGTACTCAACATCGTAAACGAGAGTGTATCTCCACGTAAGATGTAGGGAATGTGGCTTTCCGTCAATGGGAAGACCTTATCATTGATAATGGTTTGTGGTGTAATAAACCCTATACTGTCAATCACTTCAAGAGGAATACGGTAGACGCTGTCGCATGTCCAAAATTCTTGCACAACAACGACATCATGCTTCACGCCGTTGATGTCTAAGTCCGAAAATGTTATGCTGTCAACCTCCGCATAGGGAAAAACGGTGAAGTCACCATCATTTCTGTAAACATACATATTATCCGTTTGCACTTGGGCAAAAGAAGTCATGGTAAGCAACCATGAACAAAAGTATAGAATCAATCTTTTCATCTCTTTATGAATTTATAGGTCAGCTCATTTACAGAAACGATATAGGTATTTGGATAGAGTCCAGACAGCGAGAATGAATATTCCCCCGAATGCTGAATTGTTTTTTTCACCAGCAAAGAACCGCCTGTGGAGTAAACGGCAATAACATCTCCCGCCTTTAAATTGGGGAACAACAATGCGTCTTTACCTATTTGTACAGAAGGACGCTCAGTGTTGAGATCAATCGACGTGGGCGTATTGACATTCTCATAAGCGAAACGAATCATTTTTTCGAGAGGATAGCAAATCTCCACATTCCTCGATGTTATGGCTATCTCCTTATCGCGAAATTTTATCTTTACCCTTTCATTTAAAGTGTAAGAAAATTTCACACCATTTTCCATGTGCACGACTAATTTGGCACGGATTTAGCCAGCACTATCGAATGACTCAAAAATGCCAGCAAAACAAACATAGCTGTTCTCATAATCTTGATTATTAAAATATTACATTAGTAAAAACTGTGTGGTCTGATTAATTCCGCAACCTCCAGCATCATCAGACAACGCTTTCTTCCGCGTCTCTCTGCCCTTCTCTTCCAATCCCAGAACTCTCTCCCACCTTCTCCAAGAATGCACTGGGAACGAAGGCGGTGGCGAGGTAGCAGAGACCCTTGATTTCCAAGGCTACGCGCTGCTGACCGGCCACGCGGATGACGCGGCCGACAAAGCCTTTAAATTCGCCCTCCTTGACGCGCACTCGGTCGTTGCTCTTGAAATGGCAACGAGAAACGGGGAGGGTCTTGACATGGGGATTGGAGGTGATGGTGGCACGAATGACGTTCTGCATGACGTCTTCGGAAAGAATGACGGGAGGACAGAGGCCCGTCTTGCTCTCGGGCTTCTCTGTCTTGTCGAGATAATAGCGGATGTAAGTGGCCGTTGGGGCCGGAGACTTGACAACGGATTGCGACTCTATGCGCGTCATACGTGCAAAAATCAAATTGGGGAAAAGAGGCTGCTTGACGCGCTTCTTTTTCCCCAATACGATTCTCTCCACATATTGCATCGGCACATAAGTGGGTATGTTTTTAGCTTTTAAATCTTCAACGGCCTTATCGATGCGGCCGTAGGTGACACGCAGGACAAACCAGCAAGGCACTTTCCAACGCGGTGCATCCTTCGGAGCATAGTTCGTGGACACCCCTGTGTGTGAGTCGGCAGCCGACGGGCTATGGACTTCGGGGAGGACATCGGAGGCAAATCCGGTGCTGAGAGGCTCTGCCCCGCCTCCTTGGGGTTCCACATTAGACAATGTGTTCATTTCTTACATTCTGGAAAAACAGGCAACGGACGTATCATCCGCTTTTCTCGCCAGCGTTTTTTCATATTGTGTGCTTTCTCCGGATGGTTTTTTCATGCTTAAGTTCTTGCAGTTTAAGCGCTGACATCCGAAGATGTTTTTTCATGATGTGAGGACACAAAAAAAGCGTGAACCTCTCATTGTCGTTTCACCTTCGAGGCCCTCGCATTTGCCCTGTATCGTTGAACGAACAACGAACAGAGCCCACGTTGATATGATCTATCAGATACTACCTGGAAACCAAGAAACGTGTCATGGCATGCGCTGAAAGCACTGCAATGACATTACTCATCTAACCAGGTAGGCAAATAATCATATCACTTGGACATCTATCGCTGACTTGACGGTACATGAAACTTGCGAGATTTCGAAAGTCAAGAACAAGCGTTGATAAACGCCTTAGTATATGTTGATCTCCTGCATTCCACCCATACGCAACTTCTGCTCGGCGTAGGCTCAATTTAACCTTTGTTCTTGAAACGCTCCATCTGGAGGCACTCCTAACCAAAGTATTAATTCAAGAAATCAAATGCAAATGTAATGAAAAATTTAAATGTGGGAAGCATTTCAATATAATTATTTGATAGGGCGTTCAAAATTGAAATATTAAGTAGGTAGAGATTGTGCGTAAAAAGCCCTGTCTGCGGCTCTGCGCGGGCTGAAAGCCCTTTCAGGTAGGGTATTCAAAATCCAGGAAAATTTCGGCTCGTTTTTGAGCAAATAGCAAGCGAGTGCAGCATCGCTGCAAGGGGCATCGCGCGAACATTTGGCGGAGGCCTGGGGCGAAGCACTGTAGCTCACTTTGCTCGCAAAGTGAGGGGGGCGAATATTGTGGCGGACAAGCACTGAAAATCCAACAAAGTCATGCCCCAGAGCGTTGGTCATGTTCGCTACGTGTTCGTGGCCCTCACTTTGCGAGCAAAGTGAGCTACAATGCTGGCGCCGCAACAGACGATTGTGTGGGCCTGTGCAAATCTCCGCTGCGAGGGCGCTACCGCTAACCTTTGATATTTCAATTTTGAACGCCCTACCTTTCAGAACACCTACTTACCACCATGAAAGTATTTATGGCATTGTATTAACTCCCCCAAACAAGGCAGGTATGAAACAAAATTTTCCCACCCCCAATAAAGAGGGTGGGAAAATCAGAAAGTGTTTTAAGCAGATTTATTTCAGCACCTTCTTGCCGTTGACAAGGTAAATGCCGTGGCGCTGCATTTCGCTGGCCTTGATGCGGCGGCCTGAGAGCAGGTCGTAAACCACGTCGGCATCCTTCTGGGTTGTGGTCGGGAGCGTGATGGCATCCACGATTCTTTTGCCCTTAAACAACACGTAGATAGGAATCTGCGGCTCGTTGTTGGTCCACATGACGTTGATATAAGCCACGATGTCGTTGCCGCTGATGTAGCTCTTCGTCTCATCGAGATAAGCCGTTGCCATGATGGCGCCGTCGAGGAAGGAGAGTTCAACGGGCTCGTTCTTGCCGAAGACAACGCGGTTGAGGCTGTCTGTCGTCACACTGATGGACGGCAGGAGGATGTCGCCCAGAGGAATGTCGCCGAAAGCGAAGTTGTGGATGGCGAGGTCAACGCCGCCCTTCACGCTGTCGGCAGCAGCGGTGATGTCGAGCGTCTGGTCTGGCATCGGTTCGGTTTCGTCATTGATTTCTTCGCCGAGGCTGATGTAGAGGTCGCCACCAAACGGGCCGACACTGGCAGCCACCAAATCAGGCGTGTTCACAGCAGGCTCGTCCTTTTTTATTTTACCTTTAAACAACACGTAGATGGGAATCTGCGGCTCGTTGTTGGTCCACATAACGTTGATATAGGCCACGATGTCGTTGCCGCTGATGTAGCTCTTCGTCTCATCGAGATAAGCCGTTG
>ERZ1034915.1724-NODE-1724-length-11481-cov-21.309557_pt1 | contig 11481 bp, 11 predicted proteins | sample MGYA00520592_ERZ1034915 | MGnify/ENA primary metagenome ERZ1034915 (study PRJEB33766, sample SAMN09781787) | gut metagenome | biome: gut microbiome | host: Homo sapiens | place: Madagascar | study: EMG produced TPA metagenomics assembly of the PRJNA485056 data... | reverse complement strand
CCCCGTTCAACAGTTCCTCTGCCGATTCTCGGTAAAGCGCAGCCGCCCGGCTGTCGGGGTAGTGCTGCATAATATACAGCTGCAGATCGTCGTAAATCATTTCGCAAAAATCCGAGACAGACAGTTCCGCCTCATCTTCCGCGCAAAAAACAGCAGGAAAATCACCGCCCTCGTCCAGAGAAAGCTGGTTCAGTCCGCCCCAAATGCGAATCTGGTTGCCGTAATGGTCACCGGGGATGCACTGGTCCGCGCCCACCGTGGAGGTGTGGGAATAGCTGTACGGCGGGCAACCGTTGGGCTGACCGTTGGCACCGTGGGTGCAGCAGTAGGCGGGTTCGCCGTTAAACCAAATCAACCATGTGGCGTTGACTTTTGCCACCTTGGTGATGCGCCCGCTTGTCACGGACGGGGTGGGACGTCCTGCGTAAGGTGCAACCCCCATATCCGCAAACGGAGGGGCTGCCGTGCTGCTGCGGTCAATTACGACATTCAGATTTTGGGTCAGCGAATTACCGTCCGGGGCAGTGTAGACAAGCTGCGCCGTGAAATCCCCGTCGGTCAGCAGATACAGCCCTGTGGCAGCGGCAGAGGTTTCCGCATACTCGCTGTGCAGAACGGTCGTGTCCTGCGCGGGTTCGCCGTAATAGTCCAGCAGCGTGACATTTTCGGGCAGCAGCACATCGGTTCGGGAACCGTCCGCTGGGTATTCGACCTGCGCCATAAGCGGCACGATGGCATAGTCGGTATCCTCGGTCAAGGGTACGGTCACGGTTTTGTCGCCGCTGTTCAGGGCATCCGGGTCAAGGTGACTGTCCTGCTCCAACTGTCCGTCCGCCCACAGTGACAGACCGATTTTTGTCTGCCCTGTCGCAACCGGAAGCCCCTCGCTGCCGATGTAGGACCCGGCAGGTGCATCCGGCAGGTCGGCGTACAAAACCGCCGCGTCCGGGTCAAGGGTTGCCGTCTGCGCAGTTTCGGGGGCAATAATTTCACCCGCCGATACAGCCGGAATCATCGTGCAGCACATGGCACCCGCCATGAGTGCCGCAGATAAGCGGTGTTTGCGTTTATATTGCATTTGCATAACTCCTTTGTATTATTTTTACATCAAATGCGAGAAAATTACGATGCTACATCTACACCATCTCCGTCAATCAGCTTGGCAACGATCAATAGGCGGCTGTTGGGGTCTGCCGTGCAGGTGGAGAGCGTCAAAATATGGTCATCGGTCGTTACGTCCACACCATAATCGAACGCACAGCCGGCAACGACCTTATCCAGAATCTGCTGAAAGGCTGCATCGTCCGGGTCGGCCTGGATACAGTCGGTGTCGGCATTTGCATCACAGACCCACACACTGAAAATCTGATACGTCAGCTTTTCATCTGCCAGCGAAACATAAATGTACGGGTTTTCCTGCCCAAACTCGAATACGCGGTATTTGTGCAGATCCTCAAAACCGCCGGTATAATCTTCGTCAGTAAAGGTATGCCCGTAAAAAATCAGATTGCGAGAAACTTTTACGCTGCTGTCCATCCGGCAGGCATAATCGGCGTAGATGCAGCCGTGGTAGTCCTCGCTGCCTTTCTCATCACGGCGCAGATAATAGTCGTTGTCGCCGTACTGCTGCACAGGTGCGTCAATATTGGTGCCGGGAATCGTGATCCACGCCACGGTGTCCGGGTTTTCTTTCTGCGCGGTGGCAAGGCGTTTGTCAGGCGGCTCGACACACTCTGTCTGTGCCCACGCTGGCAGCACCGAACCGCTGTTGCCGGAACGCCCGAAAAGCAAGAACCCGGCCAACAGCAGCCCCACCAAAACAAAAATAATGACGAGTCGCAGCAAATCGGGATTGGCGGTATCACAGAAGTGCTTGAATTTTTCTCTCACTGCGGCACCTCCGCAACGTCATCTTCCTGCCACGGCAGGCGGGGCAGGGGCGCGTAGTGGCGCCCGTTCGGCTCGACCCAGCTGCCCTGACCTCCGGCAAAGATGTGGATGTTGAACGAGTTCAGCACCGTCAAAAAGCTCTCCATGTCGGCGGCATCGCAGCAAAGAGAATCCCGGTTGCCAATCAGCAGCACATCGAAACGGTGCTGCTCGGCATCCTGCAAAATCTCCTTGACGGCGGGGCGCATGAGCAGCGGTACAGGCTCGTTTGTCTCGGAAATGCGTTCTTTCTGCACGCCCCACTGCAATTTGCGGGCGGCGCGCTGGCAGGCAAGGCGCTGTCTGCCCATGCTGGCGAGGTTCTTCGGGTCGGACTGGTAAAGGCATTGTGCAATCATGGTGTTTTCCTCCTTAGTATTTCGGCTTGTGATAGACTTCTTTGTGCAGCACCACCGCATGGCGGCGCTCATGCCATAGGAACAGATAGTGCAGGACCATCCCGCTGCCGGCCAGCGGCAGCAGAACTTTTGCCCAATCAGAGATTTTCTTCATCTTCATCCTCATTTCTGCCGCCGAGGACAATATCCCCGGATGGCACATAGACTTTCGGCGCAGGGGCGGGCTTTGCAGGTTCAGCAGTATGGGTAGGTTCTTTGCGAAGCAGATGGGAGATAATCAGCAGCACCGTGATAAAAAGCAGCGCGCACGCAATGCCCACAATCAACAGGGTAGGGGTAATCCCGCTTTCTGCCGCAGCAACTACCACCGGTGCAAAAGCCGGAGCGTACAGAAGCGTGTAATGAACGGTTCCGGCCTTGGTGCGAGTGACCGTTCCGGCGTAGTGTGCGGTTGCCATGTAGGTGCTGTCGGCCTGCAAGGTTTCGCCAACCGTAATGTCCTGCAAGGTCAGCGAGCCGGAAAAACCGTACTCATCGTCGTAGGCCACAGATTCTTTCACGTCATTGCGGGCGGTTTCGGCATCGGCGCTGCGCACGGACAATTCAAAATCCTGCGTGACCTCTTTTTCTTCGGTCACACCGCCCTCCACATCTTGGGTGACACCCCATAAGGTGTAATCGGAGCCGCCCCACTGCATTCCGCTTTCGGTCAGGTCGGCAACGGCTGTGCCATACGGCACGCTGTACTGCTTGATGACAAGTAGCTGGCCGCCGTCCTCCTGCCATGAGATGCTGTCCGGGTAGAACTGCGGCGCGGTATCTTCCGGCGACAGTTCCACCAACTCCGGGGCAGGGGTGGGCGTGGGTTCGTCAGCAAAAGCTGCGGTGGCAGTGCCCAGTGCCAGCAGGCAGCACAGGGCGGCGATAACAGGTTTCTTCATTAGGATTCCTCCGTTTCGGTTTGATTTTGCATTTTGCGTTCTATAATGCGGCGCAGCTCGTCTCGGTCTGTGGTGATCAGGTCTTTTTCTTCCTCGCTGCATCGCATATCGACGGTGACATTGTTGGAGTTTGTGACGATCAGCGCGCTGCCACGCTCAAAGCGGGTGATGTTGTCGATTTCGGCATCGGTCAGCTTCAGGACGCTCTGCACGCGCTGTGCTTCCTCTTCCTCCAGATTCAGAATGATTTTGATTTTGCAGTTGTTCAGGATGCCGCGGCCGTATTTTCCATCTTCCAAGGAAAAGAAGTCGTTCAAATCCTGCGTGGCAACCAGCACACCGCCGCCATAGCCGCGAATGGTTTTGACGGCTTCAAACACATAGTTGGCGGCCAGCGCGTTGGACGATGCACCGATGATTTGCCAGACTTCATCGATGAAAATCTGCTTGCGGCGGGTCAGGTCCTCTTTGGCCTTATCCCACATATAATCCAGCCCGATGTACATGCCCACGGTCAGCAGATCGCCGGACAACTCACTGATGTCGATGACAACATAGCTGTTGTCAAGGTTCACATTCGTCTGGCGGTTGAAGCTTGATGCCGAGCCGTGTACAAGGCGATTCAGGATATTGGCAATGCGCCGGGTCTCCGGGGCAACCGACAAAACCGCGTGGAGGTCGCCCAAAATCGGCATCTCGCGGTACTGACCGGGGTGTGCCGGGTCATCCAAACTGGCATTATCGTAGGTGATGCCCTTGTTGCGGTAGGTCGTGACGATGGCTTCGTCCAAAAGCTGGCGCTCCTCGTTGCTCAAATCGGGGATCAACAGCGAGAAGAAGATGTGCAGCTTCTGGATTTTGGCGGCCAGTTCCGACTGCTCCGGCATAGGACCATCCAGCAGCTCACTGCTGGTGTGGTCGATTTTGCGAATCTCCATGACGTTGATGCAATCCGGACTGCCCGGAACGATGCGAATAATGGTGCCGTTCAGCGCCTTGGCCTGTCGGTAAAACTCGTGACCTTTCAGCGGGGCAATGATGTAAACCGGTGTTCCCGCCAGCCGCATACGCCGGGCAATCAGCTGCATGGTAAATGTCTTGCCTGCGCCGGAGGTGCCGAGAATCGCCATATTCGCGTTTTTGTAGATGCGGGTGTTGAAGTTGTCGAGGCTGACAAGGGAGTTATTGTACTTGTTCACGCCCAGCAGCACACCGTTGGTGTCGCACAACTCAAAACTGACGAACGGATAAAAGCTGGCGGCAGTGGAGGTAAGGATATTGCGGTGGTATTTCTTGAACAGTGCCACATCTGGGGCGCACAGCGGCAAGGAAGAGAGAAAGGCTGCCTCCTGCCGGAAACTGCACAGCTGCAAATTCATGTCCTGCGAGACCATGAGCTTGCGTATCTCCCCGATGCGCCACTCCAAGTCCTTGACGCTGGCCGCCGTGACCGTTACGAGGATGGCGGCGTAGTAGAAATCCTCGTTGTTGGCAAGGCCGTCTTTCAGGTAGTAGCCGGAACGAATGGCGTTGGAGAGGTCATCAAAGTCCGAGTTTGTGTCGCTGGTATCCTTGATTTTGCTGCGGTTGATGCGGATCTGCTGCCCGATTTTCTGCATCATGCGTTCTTTGGGCTGTCGTTCCAGAAACAGATCCACATCAATGCCCTCGCCGGCGTTCACCAGCAGGGCCATCCACCCGGCTGTGACCTGTGCGCGGTAGCCGTCTGCGGGAATCATCAGGTAGGCGTGGTATGTGCCGTCCATATAGAGATAACGCCCATGCTTCAAATCTAGTGAGGGCGGGATCATAAAGGCGGCGGGAGGTATCTTATCCAGTGATGTGGTATCGTTCTGGGCCAGATAGCTGGCAAGCACATCTTGGATGCGCTCCTGCAATGGCACCTGTACCGCCGTTCGCCTATTTAATAAGGTATAGAAAACGTCGGTGAGGAACTCGTCCTCATTTTCGTGTTCCACGATGGCATTGCCGCACTGCGCCAGGTAGGTGCGAAAATTGCGGGCGGTGGTTTCGAGCGTGGAGACGATTTCTGCGTAGGAGATATTCCGCTCGTTCGTGGGCGCTTCGTATTGGAAAATAACGAAGAAGCGGCGGCTGACGGCATCGCGGGAGCCGAGGCGCTTGACAAAACGGATATAGCTCATGTGGCGCTTGCGCACCGCTGCATCCGGCTCGTTGGCGGCATCCAGCCGCAGCTTGTCCAGATAAGCATTGACATCCGCTTTGCGGGAAAACGACTTGAATTGCAGCCGCACCGGGCTGACTTTCAAAAGGCTGGCAAACGAGTAGATGACACTACGCTGCTCGCGCGGGGAGCGCAGTAGGAAGTTGATTGGCTCAATTTCCAGAATCTTGATGTAGCGGTCATCTGTGGTGTGCAGGATGCCGTTTTCGATTTTCTCGATGGGAAGCAGGTCGTAGAGCGTCTGCCGTTTTACCAGCTTTCCGTGGCGGTCTGCTTTGCGCTGCAAGACCTGTGCATTATGGGGCAAGGTGTCGGTATCGTCGTAGTAGACAATGCGGTATCGCTTGCTGATGAATCGCAGATGCCGGTGTCGGTTGGCTTCAAGATTGCCCTGCGGCGTGGGCGTGACGATGCGGCGGCGCTTCATAAAGTGGAACCAGTGCGCCACAAACTGCGTCAGGCTGTCGCCGCCGATACCTACCACACCGAAAACGCCCAGCGGCACCGACACCGCAATGACAATCATCAGCCGGATATTGAACGCCAACGGCAGATAAAACAGCGGCACCGCGCTGCCCACGGCAAGCACAGCCGCCTCCATCGCATTGCGCAGCTTGACTGTACCGCCGAGAATCGTGCCGGTGTCCACAAAATTCTGCGGGATAAGGTAAACATCCCGCTCTTCGCGTGAAATTTTGACCACCTCCAAACAAAAAGAGCGCCCTCGAAAAAAGGCGCTCTTGCGTTTCTGTTCAATTTTGACGATACTATTATAGCAGAGTCATATTGCAGCAAAAAAGACTTTTGCTGTGCGGATGTTGTGCTGATTTACTGCATTTCGGCAGATAAATTTTCAAATGCATATTTGTGGCGTCAATGTAGCTACATAGATTGACAAGCCGACAAGATGAACGTATAATGGAGATAAGAAGAAAACCACGGCACGAAGGGAGTTTGTTTTATGGAAAATATTGTTTCGGCGGCAAAAACGGATGTATTCCGCGTCCGCATCAACCCGGAAATCAAGCAGGAATTGGAATCTGTGTATGCAAAGAACGGTCTTACCCTGACCGATGCCATCAATGTGTTTTTCCAGCAGTCGCTGAATGCAGGCGGCTTTCCCTTTGCTGTAACCGAGGATAATGCGGAAATCATCAAGGCAAAGGCGCTCTCCCGCCTGACGAAGCAGTTGCAAGAAGCGCAGGATGATCTGATTTCTTACTCCGAGGATGAAGTATATAAGATGTTCGGGGTCGAAAAATGAGGGTAAGCTATAAAAGGGCCGCCGTCAAGGACATGGAGGCGATCCGCGACTACATTGCCGGGCGGCTGAAAAATCCCAAAGCCGCCAAAAAGTTGATGACGGCGCTACTGAAAGCAATATCCCTGCTGGCGGATAATCCTTATATGGGCGCGGCACTGGCAGAAAAGTTTGAGATCACCACAGATGTGCGTTATTTCGTGGTGTCAAAGCAGCTGATTTTCTACCATGTGGATGAGGAAAGCGGCACGATAGAGATTCTTCGAGTATTGGACGGCAGGACGGATTATTTGTCGGTTTTATTTGGATGGTGAAAGAGGAAGATTCTGATGCCATAATGGCAAGAATCTTCCTCAGGGTATTGAAAATATGAAATGGTGGGAGACTAAAAATGAGAATAACCTTTTTGGTTGGAAACGGGTTTGATTTAAATTGCGGCTTACATACCCAATACAGTGATTTTTATAAATATTTTATCGAAAAGCATCCTAAAAACACAATAGCATGTGAAATAGCAGACAATCCGGAAAATTGGGCAGATTTGGAATTAAGCATCGGTAAGTATATTGAAAAAGTATCAGAAGAAAATAGGGAAACTTTTTTAAGTGATTTAGCCGAGCTTGAAGAAGAATTGCGGGACTATCTTCAAGGCGAAAATGAAAGAGTTGTTATAGGTAACGAAATTGCTGGAGAGTTCCATGACAAGATTGTATGCTTTTTTGACGGAATGCGCCCAACAGATAAAGCAGACATTGAAGATTTGCGAAATTCTACCACAAGTTCTTTCCACTACAGCTTTGTTACATTTAATTACACTGACGTTTTGGATCAAATAGTAGAACAGGTCAAGAAATCTGGGCCATTTGATAAGAGAACTGTTAATGGACGTACCATTCTTGATGACCTGGAGCCAGTGCTGCATGTCCATGGCACATTATCGGATGCATTGGTATTAGGTTTGAACGATGAGTCACAAATTTGTAATGATCAACTAAAAGATGATTTGGCGTTGCAGGAAATTATTGTAAAGCCAAAGGTTAATGACCTTTTGGGTGAGAGCCGGACCGATAAAGTAAAACATTTTATAGACGAAAGTCGATATGTTTGTGTGTTCGGCCTTTCTTTAGGTGAGACTGATAAAATATGGTGGGAGTATATTGGGCAGTGGCTTCAAGGAGATCAAAGTCGTAGACTGATACTGTTTGTACTTGAAAAGACTCCGAGTCGGACGATTGCGATGCAAGAAATTCTTCGAAAAAGAAAATGGCAGGGACTATTCTTTAAAAAGGCCGGAATAGAGAACGAAAATGTGAAAAAACGAATTATCATTATTGAAAATTCGGATATTTTTACACTGGAAAATGTAAAATCGAAAGTTCTGGAACTTGCAAAATAGAAATATGTCTAAAATAGGACTACTTTGAATCAGTTAAGATAATTGCGAGGATTCACATATTTCCCGTTGACAATAACACAAATATGCAGATGATTTCCAGTCACGTCACCGGTAGCGCCAATCTTGGCAATAGTGTCATATTTGTTCACCGTATCACCAACCTGCGCCAAAAGCTGGCTGCAATGGGCGTAAAGGGTGCAATATCCGCCGCCGTGGTTGATAACCAGATAATTGCCATAACTGACATGGTACCCTGCTTTAATGACCGTGCCGGCCTCCACTGCCAGAATCGGTGTACCGTAGGGATAGGCAATGTCTAAACCGTTGTGGTTGGTGGTATCCTTGCCGGGAATGCCGACATCCTCGCGTTTGCCGAAGAAAGAAGTAATGTGCTGTTCCCAGTTGGGGTCATTAAACGGATTGCCAAACCCGCCGCCGGGGGCAGGGGAGTCATCATCAATAAGTGCATCGTTGATTTGTCCCAGAATCGAGATACCTTCGCGTTCTTCAATTTCGTGGAGGTAGACGGTCAGGTTATGCGTATAGGCATCGGCATAGCTTTTCTGCTTGTCATCAAGCTGCCAGACCGTGTCGGCAAAGTAGTCATCGCCCACATAGGAAAGCGTAAAAACCGTGTAAGTATGATCTTCCTGTACGGTTATGGTCTGTCCGCGAACCTCTTTTTGTACCGGCTCGGTGCGGACTTCCTCGGAAGTGGTGTAGGCATAATATTCTGTCTGGTGCGCTTGCACCTGTTCAGAAAGGTCAGTTAGGCTGATTTTGGTATAGTCGTCCTCTCCTTGATAGGCGCAATACATGGAAATGAGCTGAAAGGCATTGTAGGAGACATGACCGCCCACGGAATCGACCACATCGCTGTAGGTGAGGCTTGCACGCTCGGATTCCATTTCGGCAAGGGCATCCTCGTAGGCTGCCTGCAAAATACCCGATACTGCATTGCGAAGCTGAATCACGTTGGCAGCAACTTCTAAATCATTGTTGATTGCCGCGCTGGGCTGTGTCAGCGTACCGAAAATTGCGCCGGGAAGCATGAGCAGAACCAGAATCGGCAGCAGCAAGACGGCAACGACGACAACCAGAACTTCCTTGCGATACTGCACCGCAGCTTCGGCAGCAGCCCCGGCGGGACCGCCCTGCATTCCCGCCTGTGCAATTTTGGCAAGTTTGGGTGCATTGTGAAGTGCCGCTGAAGCCTGCCGAGAATTTTGAGTATCGTTTTCCATCATTTAGTGTCTCCGCGCGGGGGCTTTTGGCAAGGCCGCCACTTTGCGCTCATCATACTGCATACGCCCACGTTCATCCTGAACGGTGGGAGTTTTTTCTACGCGGGTCGTGGCGTAGACCTTGTACCACTTTTCACCGTCGCGGGAAGTCTGCTCGGTAAAATGACCCTCCGGCTTCTCATACTGATGGGCGTTGTACATGGCAAACTGAATCTGACCGCGACCGGGAATGATTTCGCGCCCCTGAATCTTGCCGCCGCCGATTTCCACATCTGTGACGCTGTTGCCCATCTGCCCCAGCAACACGCGGTTCATAGCGGCCTGCTGGATAGAGGACGAAGTGGGAATGGTAGACTGTTCCGTAATAGCCGAACTGCCACCGGCGCGCATAGCAATTTCACTGTCTCTTGTCGGGGAAACATCAACCGTGCTATCGCCCTCCAGCGCCAGCGGCGTGGCGGGGATAGGAGAGTCTGTTACTGCATCGCTTTCAGCTGTTGCCATTGCAGTGGGAATATTTTCACCGGTGGCAGGAATCTGCATAGCGTCCATGTCGCTGGTGCCTGCAAAATAGCCATTGAGCGCTTCCACGGCGCTGTCGCCTGTAATACTGCCGCCCGTCTGCCCAGTGGCGATAGAACCGATGACTTTACTGGCGAAGCCGCCATCTTTGCCAAGGCTGTTGTGATACATGGTTCCGCCCAAGGATGCCCCGATGCCGCCGGACTGCCCGCTGATGGAACTTGCCGTGCTTTGCTGCACATGGCGGCTCACCATGCCGGAAAGCCCGCCTGCAAAGGTATTGCCGGGTGTGGCTTTCGCGTTAGCAGTGGCAGCGGCGGCTTTTGCAGCGCCCAGTCCCATAAAGGCTTTGCCGATTTCAAAACCACGAAAAGCCAGTAGAGCCTCAGACAACATCGAGCCGGGCGAGCGTGAAACGCCGATGCCCAACGAGTGCAGAATGCCGTCCAGCTTGGTGCTGACCTTGAGAAAAGCAATGGCACACAGCAGCCACAGGAACAGATTGCCGGATACGGCATCCTTGCCCTGCGCGTCCACAGCCGCAGCAGCCTCATCCTCGGTCAAAGCAAAGGCAGCCGGGCAGTACAGGAGAGCAAGGCTGACAGTGGTGAATAAAGAAAAAAGAGCTTTTTTCACGTAAAAAATCTCCTATAGGGACAGCGGATTGGCGAGAAATTCCCCGACCATATTGACGAACAGCTTCAAGCACCATGCGTTCATAATCAGCAACAGAAGCTGCCCACTGAACATTCGGCACCAGCTTTTGAAAATATTGTTTGTGCCGCGAGCCGCGCCCATGGCAAAGGCAAGCGGTGCGGTAAAAACCAGAATTCCCAGTACAACATAGCGTTCGGCAGCTTCCAAAAGCAGCTTCAGGTAATTCCATGCCAGAATCACAACAAGAATCAGTGCAATCAAGGTCACCGAGCCGTTGGCAATCACGCCAATAATGACGAGCAGCACAGAATTGAAGTCTCCGAACTGCACACCGGGCAGGGTGCTGTCCAGAATCCAGTTGTAGGGTGTGCCGCCAATCCGCAAGGCAAGGTTGACGATGTCATCACAGTACCAAATCAGCAGCAGAAAAATCACAGAACGCACCACCAGATTGATGGGATTCTCGGTGTCAATGTCAAACCCTGCACCATAGCAGCGGTAAAGCTGCCACACAAGATTCAGAAGCACCAGCCCGATGGCCGTCCAGATAAAAATCTCATACATGGCCGAAGCGGCAGGAAAGTACCGCTTGAATGTGTCCATATTGCAGCCCAGCGCACCGAGTACCGATGTGGATGCCAGATCCAGCAGATTCATTACCTGCGTTGCCAGCCAATCCACAATGCCATCTAAAATGCCCAAAGGCCGTCACCTCCTTTTGTGAGCAGGGGAGTGGTTACGGATTCCAAGTGCCGCCCTGGAAGAACGGCGTGACGTAGGCCATGATGAAGCCGAGACCATTCAGAATCGCCCAGGTGATGGCAATGCGCTTAAGCCATGCGCGGGAATCATCCACGGTCTTGCCGTTCTTGGAAAAGTTCATCAGCAGCAGGGCAACGGCGGCACAGACTACGGCTGTGACGGTGGAGATAGAGATGATTTGCGAGTAGACATCCTGCATGATCT
>ERZ1034915.1720-NODE-1720-length-11498-cov-11.893822_pt1 | contig 11498 bp, 7 predicted proteins | sample MGYA00520592_ERZ1034915 | MGnify/ENA primary metagenome ERZ1034915 (study PRJEB33766, sample SAMN09781787) | gut metagenome | biome: gut microbiome | host: Homo sapiens | place: Madagascar | study: EMG produced TPA metagenomics assembly of the PRJNA485056 data... | reverse complement strand
CATCATCTTTATATTGGAATTAATGATATTACTAACGGGTGCAAAATTACAAAATAAAATTGAAAGTGGCAAGGTTTTTAATATAAAAAAAAGCCGCGGAACTATAGAAGGTGAGATCACCTCGGCAACTACAGTTCCAACGACCAGTCTAGTTTAATTTATTGGTTCCCGCATACTATTTGTATAGTAAATGATAATTATTTTATTACCTATTTCATTGATATTTGTGGGGCATTTATATTTTGAAACGATATGCGCCCCGATACAGATATATGAACTAAACTCTTCTAAGACTTACTATTGATAGGTGAATTCAAACTTCTTAGCCTTTCCTTGGTTGAAGTTATCAGCCTTCAGCCAGAAGCATCCCTTTTCACCTTTTTGGGCATTCTTGCGTACATTCCTCAACTTAAAGGTATATGTATAGGTTCTGCCAGTTTCCTGCTGTTCGTTACCTCTTTGAATTACTTCAGCCTTATAGGTAAACCAGCTGCCTGTTTTGCAGTCGTTGTCCGTTTCGGTTTCAGTATCACCTATTTCTACCTTCCAGTCCTTTGGATTGATATCATTGGATGCGATTTTGAAATTCACAGGCAACAGTCCGTCAGGATAATCCTTAGGAATGGTGATGGTGAAATCTCCTTCGCTGTTCAATGTTGCGCCTATATTATTGGCATTTCGGAAGTCATAACTAGCCTCACTCACACTATAGAGATGGATGTTTCTGTTGAGTCCATGCTTCTTGTCGGTGAGGTAGATGATGCCTTCTCGCCAGGTCTTGTCTATCTTGTCCAGCCTATAGGTGATGGTACCGGTACCGGTCTTTGAAGCTTCATTATAAGTATAGCTGGTAACCACTGGTGCATCTGCAGTTGCGTATGCCAGATTCTGGGTCCATATAGCCTCAAAATCGGTAGGAAGTTTTGTAGCAGCATCGCTACCCTTATAAGTGAACTGTATCGTCTGCTCAGTATTTTCACCTGTATTTACAGTCTTATAAGTACCTCCGACGATAGCCAGTTCGTAATTTCCATCAGAAACTCCCGGAACAATCTGTTCTACTCTAATCCAAGGGTTGTTTGCCGGTGCACTTTTCAATGCTACCTCAGAATCACCATAGCCATAACTCTTATCTAGCTTATCAATGATGATTTTATATTCATAATTACGCTTGATGGCGTATGGCTTATTATTGCTGTCCTGTAAGTAAATCAGGTAATAGAGATTATCATGCCACAAAATCACTTTAGTAGGATCTGTTGGCAGATTGTGCTCTTCGAAAGCACCTGTCGGGTTGAACATCTGACCAACATCACCTTTCAGTCTTCGGGTGTTGATGGCTGGGGTAACATAATTTACCTTCCATACCCACTTATCATCTCCTGTAGTAGGGTTGAATAACAGACTGTCTCTGTTGAAGGGAGCCAGCGTTCCGTAAGCCACACCATTGATAACTGTCATTTTAAAGTCGTTTATTATACCAGGATTTGCTTTTTTTACCGCATCGCTCCAGTCTGCAGAAATCTTCGCTCTGTCTCTGATGAGATGAATGATATAATCTTTCTTTTTGGTATCTTGTTTCAGATACTCTTTCAGTTCTTCTGGAGAGTCTTTCTTGATATATCCCCAATAGCGTATATAGGCAGCCTGGTCTTCACCATGTTCTGTTTCAAATGTAGTCATGAGCATATTCTCATGCATACCCACCCAATTTGCCTGGTTGTCCCAGTTGATGGTTTTGTATTGGCTTTCTGTGTTGGCTACCAGATGGATACGGGACGTTTGGTTTGGTATGGTTGCATAGAAATTATGAGGTTCTGTGCTTCCATCCGGATGAATGTCTCCATTATCATGAATTGTACCATTATTGTCTCTTGTGAATCCTTTGATTTCATCAAATTTTGTAACCTTGCCGATACCTACAAACTGACCTTCATTGTCAAAGCAGAAGAGTTTCATGCAGTTTTTCTGAATTCCTTCATTCATGAACACGGTGCTTCGGGTTACCTGTTGTTCGAAGTTGGGGAGGGATACATTGAAACTGGCTGTGTAGTAACCTTCTTCGGTTTCGTCTTTAGAAGGTTCGCTGTCGGCTACACTGTCAGAACAGCCTGTCAACATTGCTGTTAACAGGACTGCTATGATTCCGATATATAATTTTATTTCTTTCATGTCATTTACCTTCTTTACTTTTCACCTTGTTTCTCTATCAGTTCTATTTCTCCCGGAGTCAGGTCGTGGACGCAACGAACGTAGGTACCGCTTTGCGGGTTATTGTCGTTCCTCTCGGTCTTGTCTCCATCCAGCGTCCAATAATATTCACCTCTCAACAGTTGTTTGCTTATAGCCTTGTCTTCGTTGCCTAACTTATAGATTCTGTTGATTTCTTCCTTTGTAGGAAGTCGCCAACCATTCAGCTCGAGACTTTCACCCTTATAAGTCGTAGCCTTTTCCTGATACTTTTTACAGTAATCTCTTGCAGCCTGATTATTCTCGACTATTTTTTCACCCTTTGCGGTTGATGCAAGGATGTAAGCAGGAGATACGGTGTTGTCGGCAGACATATTCTCATTGTTGACTACAGGTTTGGCAATGGTGTAATCTGTAGCATACTTGTTGCTGGAGAACTGTATCGTGTACAGATGATTCTTCTCTTCAAAATCATTTGTACCTTCGCTTCTTACATTCATTGAATAGACCGAAGGATACTTTCTTACGGCTATTTCCTGTTTCTTGTCTGCGTTTCTAACTTTGATGTTAAAATAGGAATATTGAATAGTATAGTATGAAGGAGCTCCAGAATGTACGTCTATCCATCCTCTATAGCCGTTTCCGGTAGACTTTTCGGACTCTGCCTTGATCTGTTCAGCCTGTCCGGACTGCTTGTTACCATATCTGTCAAAATAATAATTAGTTGGATTCTCAATGTCACATTCATAAGATGCAAACCAACGCATGGTGCAATCTAGAAAATCATTGCTTTCACCACCTTTTATATCAATGGCAGTAGGAGATACCACCAGATAGCTTGCACCATCCGCATTGACGTGGGTATCTTCACCTTCGGTCCATTTGGTAATCGCCCATTGCAGATAGTCTTCCTTTCCGTTGTAATCGATATCTGTCTTGGTATCCAGATACTTAATGACGGCATTGACGGTATAGATATAGTTGCGGTCTAACTTCTTTTCGCCTTGCGGATCACGCACAGGGATAACCAGATTCTTGGTAATGGTTGTTTGTGCATCCGTATTTTTGTTGAAAGTAACATCTGCAACAAACTGTGGCATATCATCTTTCCCGTTCCATGTTGTGGAATAGCTGTAAGTTGTTACCTTATAGATATCATTACCCTTTTCGTCTTTCTCTGCTGTAGCCTTATTCTCTTGATTATCTTTTATGATATTGGGAGTAACAGGTTGACCGGCAAAGATAGCTGTATTGGTATTGTAATTGATGAACTTCCACTTTACTTCTTTGATATTATAATCCTTCACCGTAGAAGAGATGTTCAGCTTGATTTTGGCTGCTGCTCTCACCAGTTTTACCGGAATATTCTGTTCCGGATCTTGAGTGATGGTATATTCACCTTGACTGCTCATCAGGAATTTCTTGTCGTTTACCATGGTAGCTGGCATCCAGATATCATCATCCTGCTGGGTGCAGGCAAGAAGTTCTGCTAGATTCTTACCCTTGAGATTATCCTTTGCATTGGCTACAGCATAGTAATGATAAGTATTATTCACATCAAGATGGAGTCCCGATTTCCAGTTGCCCGAACCCAGTTCCTCTGCTTTGTTCTCTACAGGGGTGTCGAACTGACGGTCTATTCTGCGTTCGCTGGATGTTGGTTCGAACATCTTAAAGTCAAGAGAAGACAGAGTTTTTTCATGAAGATTCTCTTCTTCCTTCACTCTTGTGGTCTGCAGGTCGTTGACCATGGGAGTCATGCTCAGCTGTTGTGTAGCCGAACCATTTCCCAGTTCGTCTTCAGCCGAGCATCCTGCCATGAGCCATCCTGCCGTAAGAGCCAAGATGCATTTTGCGAATCTTATGTCTATATATAACTTCTTCATGATGAATGTTATTTTCTGTTGTCTTTATAATACTTGTTCAAAGTGAATATCCTTACCGGCGAATTTTCCTTCCTTACATCCTTTATAACGGAGTCCCGGATTCAGAATAAACTTATCATTTGGATATTTGGTCAGGAAAACCTGCGCCTTTACATTATGTGGCTTTGCCAGATCCAGTCTGTTCTTTGGCACGACATAGAAGTAAATCGTTTTCTTCTCACCATTCTCATTGATGATGAAGTCATCTATATGATAAGTATATCCAATTATATTGTTTCCATTGTTTTTGTCTGTAATGATTGGATCGTAAACCGGTTCTTTTTCCTCATAATTGCCATTTTCGTCGCATTGTACGAATCCGAACATCGGATTGTCTGTCTGGAGAATCCAAGGCTTGCCATTGGTATCGATGTCCTTGAGCGTAATCATCGGTCCGCGTTTTGGGAAACCGTAATATACCTTGTAGCCCCAGTCTGTCTGATCTCCGCCAGGGATAACCACGTTGGTTGAGGCATCGATGAAATCGAATGTTCCTCCATCCTGCCATTCCTGAATGGTAGGAGTAACGGTGAGTTTGCCCATCTGTCCGTTGAGGAAATAACCATAAACTACCAGTTCTCTGTTTCTGATGGCTTTTCCATCAGAAGGAATATTGAAGGTCTCGTGCTTCTCGGTTGCTCCGCCATCTAATGAATAGTAGATGGTGCCTTTGATGGCTTTGTTGGTCTCACGGAGATAACAGAGATTGTGAGAACGGATGTCTGCCTGTTTAAAAGCATCCAGATATTCTTGAGCAGTCTGATTACTCTTTTTGATGAAACTCTCAGGATTCTCCACTTCCTTGATATCCTTGTTCTCTACACCTGCCAGTTTCAGAGTGGTTGGTACGTAGGTTGTAGCCGAATTGTATTTCTTGTTGGTTACGTCCTGGTTGTAACCATTCTCCTCGTCATATTCTGCCTCGTCGGGAAAAACATAGCTGGCAGTAGGAATGGTGTTGCCTTCTACTTCTATTCTTGTTACCTTTACCTGACTGGTATTGGCATCAGAACCCGATTTGCGGGCAAAGTAAAAATGGAGTTTCGAAACGGCGCGTACCAGAGGAATCTTGATGCCTTTGTCTTTGGCTCCTTCTTCTGTATCAGCCACATGGCTGTCTACAGAGATTTGAGTGATGGCACGGGAGATAGGGAGTCCCTTTTCCTTTGATACCTCTTTGGTTTCTGATGTTCCGTCGCTATTGATACCGAAAGGTGAGGTAAAGCTGACTTCTTTCAGATCTTTGCGGGTAACAGAACTGAGGTCTTTGCCTTTCATCTGGTCCGGCATGTTGATGCTCTCAGAGTTTGCCAGGATGTAAAGGTCGATGTTCTTTACTTCTTCGCCGCCAATCTTTCTCAGAAATCGGAGGTTCAGGGTATAGTTACCGTTCTTCACTTCGTTCAGCGTCTCTGCTTTATAGGAGATAGGAGTGGCTTCATCGCCGGTATTTGATTTGAACACCCACACCTTGATGTTGTGGATGTCGCTCTCCTGAGTTGGATTCGCATCAGTCTCATTGTCGGCAAGAACCTTTCCGCTAGTTTCTCCGGCTCTGGTACTGTTTCCGGTGCCGGTAGAGAAACTGAGGCTCAGATAGGCATTGTCGCCTAGAGCAGTTTCTGTATTTTCGTTCTCTGAACAGGATGCCATTGCGCCTACCATGAGCAAGGCAGCGAGTGCCATACACACTGGGCGTGTCATCTTGGTCAAAGTAGATTGATAGCGTTTCATGTTTTCTTTCTTTTACTTATACTTCTTTCTTTTCTTATTTTCCCAGGTCGGCATTCTGAAGATTCAGAACCCAGTTGTTTACCTTGATTCTTGCATCCATGCTGTAGGTAGAACTTGGAGCTGGCACGTAGAATACCAGAGTGTAATGGTCCTGACGGTCCAGATACTGCTGGTCGCTCCAGTCTTTGCCGTAGCGGTCGCTGGCACAGAGTGAGAGGAACCAAGGCAGGGAGTGGTTGAAGATGACTTTGTTGATGCGCTTGTCGGTGATGACGATGCGCTTGTCATCATATTGGCTGGATCCGTCGGCAGCGCGACTCTTGTTGTCATCTTTGGTTTCGAACATACGTGATGATGACAGGTCGTAAACCAGTGCCTTTTCTACGTCTTCGCCTTCTACCTCGGTCTTGCCGCTGTGGTTTTCTACCAGTTTCTTCTCATAAGGAAGATAGGTGATTGCCTTTGGCTTTACCTTGTCGCCCTTATAGTCGAGTAGGGCTGCAGAACCTTTGATTTCTACATCGAAGTTTTCGGCTGTGAATCCTTCCTGGTCGGGTTCGAATGGAAGCATCACCACTCGGTATGTCTTGGTACACTTCATCAGACTCAATTTTCCCTGCACATCGTTTTCTCCATCAAAGTTGAGGGAGTCCTGTGCGGTATAGAGTGCGGTGAAGTGCTTGTCGTTTACGGATTCTTCTTCGTTTTTTTTGCCCATTTCCTCTTGCAGGTCGTTGATGGTAGAGATACCTGGGGTAAGTTTAGTAAAGCTAAACTCGGTCTCATCATCACCTTCGGCTCTTGTTCCCATTGCGGCAGGCTGCTTGTCACGAGCCAGGCAGACGAAGGTATACTTGCCTGCTTGCAGGTCTGTGATTTCCATCTTATGACCTGTTTCAAACTTGTCAGCCGACTCGGTATAGTTATCTACGAACTTACCGTTCTTGTCGAATACATAAACGTTGAGGTTCTTCACCTCAGCAGAGAAAGCATCTGCCTCTTTCACATTATAAGTATAGTCGAATTTGAGCGACAACTTAGCTGTAGGGCAGCCCGTGATATCATCTTTCATGCATGATGAAAGAGAAGTGAGTGCGATGGCTGAGATGCAAACCAGCTTGCAACATTTGTTTTTGAGGAAATGTGCCATATTCTTTATCTTTTATAATCTTTTACTTTTACTTATTTTATATAGAGAGTGCCGTAGGTAGCGAATATCTTTGCTTTATCAGCTCTCTGTTTCGTTGCCTTCGGCATCGTTATTTTCTAAGGATGAAAAGTGCCAGTCTTTCGGGTTGGGGTATGACGGCACGTCTTTGTATCTCCCGCCTTTTATACATGGGCGGCAATGTTAGTTATCTTTTAAGAATGTTTTCGTTCTTTTCAGAACGAACGTTTGATTGATAAACTCTCGGAGGAGGATTGCTCCCCCGAGAGTCTTGGTATATATAAGTATTTATATTTTATCTGTCTGGTTTGACGGAATATTACTGCAAATTAACGTTGTCTTCGTTGAGAACCCAAGGGTTAACAGTAACGGTAACGTTGAGATAGTAGTATTCATTCTCTGTTGGCTCACCATTAGGAACCTGAGCACCTACGTTGAAGATATTGTTAATGTTGAGGCGATAGATGCTGTTACGCTGGATAATACCATTGATGTGATTGTCCTTGATAACATGCTTGTAGTATGTCTTACCTCCCTTGAATACTTCAATCTTGTAATCCTCACGGAACTTTGCCAACTTTGTTTCGTCATTGATGACCTTCTTCAATTCTTCCTTCATCTTATCAGCATCCATGCCTTCGCCGAAAAGGTTTGTAACATCTGCATAATCTTTGTAGATCTGAGCGAAAGAGGTGTAGATTACGTTGTTGTAACGATAGAATGTACCTGCATTGGTAGCATCATCCTTGAAATCAGCATCACCTTCAAACTTCTCGTTCTTCAAAGTAACCTTGTACTCGAAGTACATGGTTGTAGGATTTTCTGATGAATTGTTCTCGAATACGTAATTTACCTTAGTTGCTGTAGTAGTAAAGCCGCCATTCTTGTAATCGTAATTGCCACCGAAATCTACTGTTGGCTGGTAGTAGCTGAATCTTTCTGGAATGAGGAGTTTATTCTCAGCACTCCAAGTCTGCATCACGTAAGATTTATTTGCCAAGTTAGAAACAGCATAGTTTAACAACTTAATCTCTGCAACCTTCTCCTTAGCATCCTTCATTGCTACCTTCAATGCTGCTGAAGCATCTGCTGGAGCTTCTGCAAGAACAGTAGATGTACCTGGAATTGGAGCATCGATACGAGCTACTACACGCTCAACCTTGATAGGAGCATTGTTTGTTGTAGTTTCTCCATCTTTTGATGTATACTTAACCTTTGCTGGGTTCTGCTTGTTGTTGTTAGCCTTGCTGAAGGTTACAGAATAACCATTACCATTTACCTCTGCATCGTTCTGGTTGAACATAGCAAAGTTGTCGTCGTTAGCGAATGGAGCTGCGAACTTGCTAGTCGCTGTAAAGACGTTTTTGTTGGTAGCTGCGAAGTCCATTTCAGGTGCTGGCTTGTTGTTACCAGCCAAGAAATATACACGATATGTCTTATCTGCTTCAACTTGCGGAACCTTGATTTCGTAAGTCTTGCTACCATCCTTCTTTTTAGAAGCATCATCTTTAACATCTCCAGACCAATCCAACTTAGATAAGTCTTCATGGAAAGCAATGTTGTTTTTGTCATCTACCAAATACAAAGTACCATTTTTGATAGCTGCTTCACCTGCTGTTGCATTCTCAGTAGGATCAAGAACAGAAGTTCTAGTGCCGCTAGCATTTGGAGACTGTACGGTCAAAGTCATGTAGAAACCATCTACCTTCTCCTGACCTGCGTTGTCATTAGTCAAATCATCATTACTGCTGCAGCTAGTGAATGACAAAGCTGCGGCTGAAACCAAGCTCATTACGAGCAAATTCATTTTTTTCATAATCTTTTTACTTAATACAAAAAAAGTTATACAATATATTTAATTAATTTTTATTCTCAAAATTAAGTTTCGCACATATTGGCACAATCCGCTGAAAACAGATCGTATTTAACATCATCTTTTATCTTATATAAATAGAAAGTAAATAGTTACTTTAAAGTGCCTGGTTAACTTTATCCAGGTTTTCCTGCGCCTCCTTCAAACCACCGGCAATAGCTTTCTCAAAGTATTGCTTAGCTGTCTGATAGTCTTCCTTCATGGCAGCCAGACAACCGCGGGCATTGTTTGCCTCGGCGCTGTCGCCTGCTTTCAGGAGATATTTCTCTGCACTCACCTTGTCGCCACGTTCGATGGCTGCTGAGGCTGCATTGAGATTGGCAAGCTTATCTTCAGGGAACATTCTTACTGCTATGTCGAAAACATTGTTGAATTCGGCGCTACCCTTAGGATAAGTCTGGGCTACCAGATACATCTCCTGGAGAGAGAGCTTCTGAGGACGGGTCTTGATAACCTCTCTAGCCTTTTCTACATTGAATGCCTGAACATCATATTCTATCGTATAATCGGTGCGGCGAAGTGATGGCCATACATTCTGCAGGAGATAGTGATAAGCCTGAGGAGCCTTTTTGAGCAATGCTTTCTCTTTGGCATCTGGCTTCATGTTGCTGTTGATGATCTCAAGTGCAGCTTCCTTCTGAGGGACATCATTCTCATTTACATACTTAATGGTTCCCGCCCAGTCTTCCGCTGTAGCTGTGGTCGCAAACAGTTTTGAAGAAATAGGATAGGTCTTCAGAATATGCTGCAAAAGCGCCTGTGTACGGTTAAGCGACAACTTGTTATTGTTGGCATATCCGCCATCTGGTGATGCATAGCCGTGGAGGGTTATCTTGGTGATGGTAACATCCGAATCGTTCTTTACAAGGTCGAGAGTCTTGCGGATATTATCCAGTTCTCTGGCATTGTTGCCCAAATTATACAGGATATCCCACTTGTTCACCTTGAAGTTCAAACGGGCAGAACCATTCTCCTTTCTTGCCTTAACGGCTTCTGCCTTAGGCTGTACATAAGCGTTGAAGAGATTCTTCGGAGTAGCGAATGCACGTCCTTCCGGATTCAGGATACCTTCGTCGAGAATTTGCTGGTTGCAGCCGCAGGCATCATTGCTGATGGCGAAGTTTGAGTTCTTCATCCAGTCGCAGAACGGAGCGGCGTATTCATAATGAAGCGTCTGTGCTGTCTTGTTCTTACGGAGTGCCACGATGAGTGGGTTTGCCGTAGCCGTTTTCTGGTTACGCTGATAGTAAATATATCTCTTTTTACCCATCACCTCAACGCTCGGCATGAAAAGTGTATCCTTTTCGTTGAGGATCATTGGGGTATAGATGAGACCATTGTTGCTGGCAAGCTGAATTTGGTCGAGATTCAAGTCCATAGCCACTTTCACCTGGTTGCCAACCTTTCTGATTGCCTTATTCTGGATTTTCAGATTCTTGTAAGCCTTCTGGGTATTATCGGCTGATATAGGAAGAGCGATAAGCAAGGCTCCGAACATACTACCTATTATATTATATGTATTCATGACAGATTCTTTTTAAAAAACATACACTAAGTTGAGGGCAGCTTTCGTCGGGTCCACATAGTTGTGTGCCTTGTCATCTTCAAGTTTATCTCCGCATTGTGCACAGTTAAACTTATCTGCCTTAGAGTAGATATAGCCTACGCCAAGTTCAGCTTCCAGATTCCAATGTTTCGAGAGAGCCCAAGCGTAGCCGTAAGCTACACCTGCACCGATAAACCATCCTTCATACCGATAGTCTTTCAGCTTAGAGAAATCAGTGCCCAGGAACTTGAAGTCAAGATCCATGCCACCGATGTTGTGAGATCCACCCAAGGCATGGAAGCCGATGAATGAACCCATCATTTTGTTACAGAACCAGTATCTGGCCTCTGGCTGAACGAGCCAGTGTTTCCATTTCTTGTTCTTTGAAAACGTCCAAGGATTGTAGTTTCCGGATACGTCGAGTGTCCATTTTGGGGAAAGACCGAATTCAACACCCAGGTTCATGGTTGTTGTTGCATCATACAGCAAGTTGGTCTTTACCGCTGCTTTCTGCGCTAGTGCGGGACAGATAAAACTGCCGAGTGTCACTAACGCAAGTAAAATCCTTTTCTTCATACCTCAATTAATCTTTTCTTTATTAAAAAATACATTGAATGATTTAGAATCACCTTTTACTTACTTATACTCTTTTAAAATGATTACCAATACCTGAATCTACTGAGAACTCTTGTTTCCTGAAGTCTGATTTCCACTGTTTCTTTTTACTTCCAGTTTACTTTCAACTTACTTTTTAGCTCATCTGTATCTCAAATTTTTGGATTACGTCTGCAAAAGTATAGTGAATATTTAAAACGACCAAACTTTTCTGCACTGAAAAATACTGAAAAATACCCATATTTAACAAAAGAGTACGCTGATTTATGCTTAAAATCGTTAAAGTTGCACGATTTTCTGATATTTGAACACAATTATCTGATATTATTTGTAATTTTGCAGCCGAAATCAATAATTCCCTAAAAATGGCAATTTCCTAGAAAAAGAGCCGTTTTGACTTACGAAAGTATAAGTAAGATTTAAGAAAATAACCAAAACGAAATGAAA
>ERZ1034915.1715-NODE-1715-length-11512-cov-9.972244_pt1 | contig 11512 bp, 9 predicted proteins | sample MGYA00520592_ERZ1034915 | MGnify/ENA primary metagenome ERZ1034915 (study PRJEB33766, sample SAMN09781787) | gut metagenome | biome: gut microbiome | host: Homo sapiens | place: Madagascar | study: EMG produced TPA metagenomics assembly of the PRJNA485056 data... | reverse complement strand
AAAATCCGGGTCGATTAATAATTAGTTCAGCCAGGATAAAAAAGCCAGAAGCAGGAAAATTAGACGTTTGTGATCATTCTCGCACCGGGTCGATTTTTACAGAAATATGATGAAGTTATTCATCATATTTATGGAATGACTCCTTATGGAACCTCTGCACGCCGTTTTTCTTACCGTTGGTTTGTTCGTCATTACCTTTTTTAATCCTGGGGCAAACCTGTTTGTCGTGGTGCAGACCAGTCTGGCTTCTGGTCGGAGAGCGGGCGTGCTAACGGGGCTTGGTGTGGCACTGGGTGATGCGTTTTATTCCGGGCTGGGATTGTTTGGTATGGCAACGTTAATCACCCAAAGCGCAGAATTGTTTGCGATGATTAAGATCGCTGGCGGCGCTTATCTGTTGTGGTTTGCATGGAATAGCATTCGCCATCAGGCTACGCCGCAAATATCCACTCTGCACTCACCACTCAGCGCGCCCTGGTATGTTTTTTTTCGTCGGGGATTGCTGACTGATCTCTCCAATCCGCAAACTGTACTGTTTTTTATCAGTATTTTCTCCGTCACCCTGAATGCTGAAACACCTGCCTGGGCTCGATTGCTGGCATGGGGCGGAATAGTATTCTCTTCGGTTATCTGGCGGATTTTTCTCAGCCAGGCCTTTTCATTACCCGCTGTACGCCGCGCTTACGGAAGAATACAACGAATTGCCAGTCGGGTTATTGGGGCGGTAATTGGTATGTTTGCACTCCGTCTGATTTACGAGGGTATGACGCATCGTTAAAGCTTCGGATACGCCCGTTTAACGTGCAATTCACAATGCGTTCTTCCGGCAAAATCCTCCTTGACCATTGCGCGAAAAATGCCCGTAATATCACCGAGATTTATTAATGGCAGGTAGCACAATGGAACAGGTTGAATCCGGTAGCGACGATCTTCTTTTTACAGAATGGCAAACACTCATTAATCAAACACCAGTTGCCGCACATGAACTGCTGTTGTCATTAAGTGACAAAGAGTTACACCATCTGGTAACTATTTTTTATGATTACATGTTGTCGCACACTGAAAGTGCCCTGTTCCTGAATACTGAGCAGGTTAACAGCCGCCTTAGTAGCAGCATGTTTCACTGGTTACGTGCAGTACTGGGCAGCTCGCAGCAAGATTTACATGAACTGTTAGCAAAGCAGCATGAAATTGGCATCGTTCATGCGCGCATCGGTTTACCTATCGATCTGGTCGCTCGGGCTGCACGAAAAATCAAAGAAGAACTTTATCAAATCCTCGCGCTGCGAAAAGTGGCTGCCGCACATATCATTACCGACGCCATTTGTTTTAGCGGCCTGGCAATTGATACAGCCATAGAAGCAATGACGGCATCTTACTCGCCAAGCGTGCAAAATTCAGTCAATGCCGAAGAGCAATACCGCTTGTTGACTATCTATGACGATATAAACGTGGAACGGGAAAGACAAATTCGTTCTCTCACCGACTGGGAAAACCAATTTATCTACAATATTGCGACTGGCTTACCCATAAAAGACCTGGTCTTCTTGTCTAAATCTGAATTTGGCATGTGGTTTGCTCATAAAGGGAAGCATATTCTGGGTAAAAGCGTGTTGCTTTCCGGGATGGAAACGTTGATGAAAAAGATCGACCACCATCTGAAACAAGAGCTTCCCCTGCACGCGCAACTGACCACAGACGAACGTCTGAAGTTATTGCAGGAAATTCGCCAGTTAACAGCGCAAATTCATATTTTACTCTCTTCCATGTTCGAAGATCTGGTAAAAGAAGAAAACGGTAAAGATTCTCTGACACAACTATTAAATCGGCGCTTTATTCCGACGATTATGCGGCGGGAAATCTCTATCGCCCTGCACTCACGTAAACCGTTCGCCCTCGCCATGCTGGATATTGATTACTTCAAGCAAATTAATGATCGTTATGGGCATAATGCCGGGGATAATACGCTGAAAAATGTCTCTGCGATGATTTATGAACATATTCGCAGCAGTGATTATGTTTTCCGCTATGGTGGCGAAGAATTTATGATTTTGCTTGTCGAAACAGAATTATCACAAGCCAAAATTATTCTCGAAAATCTACGTAACAAAATGGCTGGTTTGCGTATCCAGGCTTCAGCCAGTGAAAGTTTTTCGGTCACGGTCAGTATTGGCGTCGCCGAATATGATTATCATCCTGACTATAAGCTATTGATAGAAAAGGCAGATAGTGCACTTTATTACGCCAAAAGTCAGGGCCGAAACCGGGTAGAAGTCTTCCAGCCACATATGACAAACGGCTGATTTTTCGTCATTGTCACTCGAAAGCAGTAGATCCGAACCAGGGATGGTATGATAATTCGTTGGATAACTAACGATAAAATCGAGCGGGAGGCACATGCTAATTCCAGAAATTAAACAGGAAAGGCTCTATCAAAAGATAGCGAATCTTATTATTAAGCTCATCAATGATAATGTGTTTCCACCAGGTAGCTTTTTACCTCCAGAACGTGAACTGGCGAAACAACTGGGGGTTAGTCGTTCATCGCTAAGAGAAGCGCTTATTGTTCTGGAGATATCTGGCTGGATTATTATTCAGTCTGGAAATGGGGTGATTGTCAGCGATAAAAAACACCCTCCTGTCGATTACACTATCGAAGAAATTCTTTATACCCGTGATTTAGTTGATAGTCATTGTGCCCGACTTGCAGCACTGGCTAATAATGAAACAATGATTAATAAAATTGAGGCACTTTATTTACGAATGGAAAATGCCATTAACGAAAATAATGTGGCTGAATTTTATACGCTTGATAAGCAGTTTCATCTGGCCATTTCTGAAGCCAGTCATAATCGGGTGTTATTAGATATGTCACGGATGCTTTGGGAGCAGCGCATCAATATACCCTATGCCGGGCTGGATAAACGTTCCGGCGATAAGAATGTACTTATCAACCTTAATCAACAGCATAAAGCAATCATTGAGGCGATTCGAGCAGGAGATGCAGACAATGCCTTGCAACAGGCACTGCTACATTTGAAGTATGTGCGAGAAATAATTGGTTATTAACCTTTTCTGCGCTAAAAAAACGCGTAGTGAATTCACTACGCGTTTTGATTTTTGCTAATTAAATGAATTTCACGTTAATTTTCAGATGGCGTTCCGGGAATTGATCTAACTCTTTAACAGCCTCAGGAACTTCATCAATTGTCACGACTTTACTCACGATATCTGCCGGATTAATATTCAGCGTTGATAACATTTGCAGAGCTTCTTCAAATTCACCGGCACTGGTACGGGAACCGCGTAAATCCAGTTCTTTAAAGGTGATCAAATTAGTTGGTAACGATGTTTCCTGTTTTGGCCAACCCGTATAGGCAATACGCCCGGCAAATGAGGCCAGATCCAGGGTACTTCTGATCGCGCTATTTGCACCAGAGGCTTCCACCACAACCTGAGCCATCGTCCCTTGTGTAATATCTTTCACTGCCTCAACAACGTTAGCTTTTGCGGAGTTAACTACGTAAGGCACACCGAGCGATTGTGCGTATTGCAACCGTTCATCGACAATATCAACCAGAATGGGGGTTGCGTGATAGCGCAACGCACTCAGTGCCGCCATAAGTCCAATGGCACCAGCACCAATAATGACGACATGTTCACCTGCTTTCAATTGCGCCCGATGTAATGCGTGCAGGGCAATAGTTAAGGGTTCAGCCAGTGGCGCCATTTCTGATGGTACATTGTCAGGAATTTTGTGAATTAAGTGAGCCGGATGCGCAACCACTTCTTGCATAGCGCCATCAATATGTACGCCGATGACTTTTAAGTTCTCACAGCAATTAGTTCTGCCGACAGAACATGGATAACAGTGACCGCAATAAATATAGGGATCTACAATAACCCGGTCGCCCTGCTTAATATCTTCTGGCATCCCCTTACCAGTTTCCAGAACAATCCCGGTGACTTCATGTCCAATAATTCGCGGATAAGTTACCAGTGGGTTAGTGCCACGAAATGCACCGATGTCAGAACCACAAATCCCCGCTGCATCCACTTTAATTAAAACTTCATTATCTTTTTTTACCGGATAATCGACCAGGCGAGTGGCAATTTCACCAGGTTTATTGATGTACACAGCTTTGACTTTCATTGACTTTCAATCCTTTATTTTTAACAAATACGAATACCAGCAGACTTGAAACAATTGCTATGGCACCTGCCAGATAGAATGCGTAATCATATTTACCGCTGAACTGAACAATAAAACCGGTTACCAATGGACCAATAATGCCGGAAATATTTGCCAGCCCGTGCATCGCACCGCCTACGCTACCTACTTTATCTTTATGCACCACATCCTGAATAACAGCCCAATAAATAGGTCCAGTTAAATAAAGCAGGAATAAGGAAACCGACATCAGCGTAACTGCACTACCAATAGTGGTAACCGTTCCGGAAACTGCGACACAGACTGCGGCCCCCGCAAGGCAAATACCGAGAATTAAGCGGCGAGAAAGTAAGGCATTTCCCGTAATGCGATAAATAAAGTCAGAGCAAACGCCACCTAGCACCATGCCGATTGCACCAATAACCCACGGGATAACAGTTGCAATACTAATTTCTTTAATATCAAGGTGTAACGAATGGTTCAAATAGCTTGGGAACCAGGTAAGAAAGAAAAACAGAATATAGTTGTAGCTAAAGAATGCCAGAGTAGTCGCCCATACCATCGGCTGTTTCATGTAATAACCCAGCGAAGGCGTACCTTTACCATCTTCGGCCAGAATAATATCGTCATGATTTTCAAAATCGACACGCTCTTCAGCTGCCAGACGTTTACTTTTTGACGGTTTATCACTGACAAAGAAGTACCACAGTAATACCCAAACCAGGCCAAATATAAAGATGATGCCAAATGCCGGACGCCAGCCAAGTGATATCGCCAATAAGCCAACAACCGGACCAGAAATAGCACCGCCAAGTGGTGAACCAGCACTAAAAATACCGATGGCTGTTGCCGACTCTTTACGCGAGATCCAGTTATTAATAATTTTATTGCCTGCTGCACTAACCGGGCCTTCTGCCATACCAAATAAAACGCGTACGGCAAGCATCGTCCATAACCCGGTGACCAGGCCGGTCATACCACAAAAAACAGACCATAACAGTGCAGCAACCAAAAATACTGTTTTCGGTCCAACTTTGTCACTGGCCCAACCGCCAATGAAGTTAAATAAAGCATAACCAACGAAAAATGCGCTGAAAATCATCCCCATTTCAGCAGCATTAAAGCCTAACTCTTTTTCAATAAGTGGGGCCGTAATCGATAATGCAGAACGATCCATATAGTTCAGCATGTAAACTATAAACAGAAGAAAAACGATAAGCCATCCCATTGTTTTTCTTTTCATGATATTTCCTCTTGTTGTGGTCTAGCGGCCTGACCACAATATTTAATATTTATTTTTAGATCATCATGAAAAGAAGGATATTGTGATCAATATAACGAAAATTGGATAACCAGTATTCAATAAAAATTACAATCGCGCTCTAATTGCATGATTTTGTTGATTTTATTTACTCTGTTTTGAGTGGTTAATATCACACCCAGGAAATAAACAATATGGATTATTTTCATCAGGAAACTAAAAGATGCAGTATTTAATGCAGTAAGGATTTATTTTACGCATAAAAATAAATCCCTAATAATTTACTCGACAATGACTTTTACTTTGGGTTTGGAAAGAATAATTTTGATCAACTCTATGTAAGTAACAGGTTTATAAAAATAATATCCCTGCTGAAAAGTAATGTTGTTCTGATTCAGATAGTCTAGTTGCGCCTTCGTTTCCACACCTTCGGCAACAATGCTGATGGAGAGCTTACGTGCCAAATCCAGAACACAATCCAGAATTCTGGTTGAGTCAGGATCGGCATTAACTCGCCCCACGAAACTGTGATCAATTTTAATATAATCGATATGTAAATCATGGAGATAAGAAAGACCAGAATAGCCAGTACCAAAGTCATCAAGTGCGATAACAAAACCATTTTCATGCAGAAAATTGAGGCGTTGTACCATGCTTTCATCCACATGTAGCTGTTCGCGTTCGGTCACCTCAAGCACCAGGTTCAGGTCCTGTCGATTAAAACTTTTTTTGTATTCAAGACACTCCTCAACAAACGTGGCCGATGCGATATGCGATGCACTGAAGTTTATCCCGACATGGAAGCCTTCTGGTAGTTTGCTGGAAATAGCATTCATTTGGCTGGCGACCTGGCGCATTAAACTTTGTGTCAGAGGAATGATCAGGCCCGATTTTTCTGCCAGTGGGATAAATGCGACTGGCGAGATATAGCCTGCAACAGGATGTTTCCATCGGGCTAATACTTCCACTCCACGCAATGTTCCTTCGAGACCATTCACCACCGGCTGATAAAACGGCACAATTTCACCATTAGCAATCGCCCTGCGAAGGGTTTCTTCAGGTGTGCTATCCTTTTTCATATATTTATTAATTAGATAAGCTGTAGCGGAAGATATTAACAATATAAAAATAAATATCCCCAGACCTTTATCAATGATTCTCGGAATACTAAATAACCGCGGCGGGTTATATATAATACTGAATTGATATTTCTTCGAATTTACCTTGCTGGTAAAAGACTTATGATCTTTTATTAAAGAAACATCCCCTGATGAACCAATAATACTATCGCCCACACGTAATGCATACGATACGCCCTTTAAAGGCACATTCAGTGCACCCCGGATATGTTGGTCGCTAATGGTGACCAGGATTCGGCTGGACGATGAAAAGGTCTGATACAACAAAATCGGTAATCGGTTAACCGTATCGATTGCAGGTGCCAGCAGTAAATTGCTGTCAGGTATTTCTGGGATCCGCGCCAGTAATGCACGATTTCCCGGTAATGATGAGCACCAGACTTGACCGTTTCTGATGATTAAAATAGTGCGCAAATGCGGTTTCAAGGCAGCTTCTGTGCCCAGTTGATATTGTTCTTCGGGATCACATCCTTTTGAAGCGATAGTTATTGCTGTTCTCGTTGCTACGGCCGCTTCATCGAGTATTTTATTGATATTATTGGCAGCATACCGTGCCCCTGCCAGACTCTCAGCCCTTGCAGAGTACCAGAGTTGAATATTCAGGATTGATACGCCGGCAATAAACAGACACAACGCCGCGATTATGGGAAGCAGTGTATTGCGCATTATCAGATCCCTGAGCAAACGGAGTTACCCCATCATATTGCCTGTATTCATTCAAACAGCATCTACAAAGAGCATGGTAGACAGATGCAAAAATCGCTATAAGCCAGAGAAAATTTCGCCCTGATGGCCTCAAGTAGCCATCAGGGCGTGACTATTTTTTATACTTATCGTACGTCTGTTTGTACTAAGTGTGCAGATTGCCAGGCTATCTATGGCTCTGCACATGAGGGCAAGTGCTGTTTAACACGTCCGTGGCATTTTTTACGCCAGTCGCATTATTTAAAGTATAGCTAACCTCTCACTAACTCAAAGCGATAACATATTGAGATTAAGTAATATGTACTCACGATATTTATTACCCGCTGGGTTACTCTTTCTTTAAAGCATAACTTTCATTTTCCCATGCCAGCCTTTTTTCTCCATGCAATTCATAAACCATTCTTCACGGGTATCTTCGTTTACATCAATAATCGAATTATCGGTAACTGGACGCATGATCTCCCGATACTTTTTACCACCGCATTTTGATTTATCGGTACATTTTTCCTGAATACTTTCATAATGCGTACCCTGAGCGATCTGATTTTTAACCGGATATTTCGCTTCAGCTAACTCTTCACAGCTGGCTTTTGCGGTATGCAGATCTTCTGCATCGGATCTTTTTTGCACCCACTCAGTTGTGCATCCAGCAAGAAATAAAGGTAGGAAGACATAAATTAAGCGTTTCACTTTCGACTCCTTGTGTGAACTTTTCTGAACAATTATTCCGTTACCTGCCCACTGATGCGACATGTTGACGTGCAAATATTGCAGCAAAACTCTTCGGTCACTTCATGATGAAAGGGAGGGTAAAAACACGGAATTTTATCGAAAAATCTGATGCTGGAGAGAAAGAAAAACTGGTTTATTAACAGACTGGAGGTAGCGGCCACATGACGTTTGTTGCAGAACAACAAAACACGTGCAGCAACGGTCTAATTGGATGCTGCACGTATAACAGAGAGTGCTGTGGATAAAGATACAATATCATTATGCTACAGCACTGTTTTTAACCCAGTCAGAGATAAATTTCGCACCAGGCAATGGAGGTGAGTAGAGATACCCCTGTAAAAAGTGTACTCCTTTGCCAATCATCAAATCAGCCTGTTCCTGAGTTTCGACGCCTTCCGCCACAATACTAAGGCCTGGCTTACGGGCAAGCTCAACGATATTGTCCACAATATGCCCGGAGATTTCATCGATACTCGCCATCTGGACAAATGATTTATCAATCTTAATAAAATCAACTGGAAAAGCCTGCAAATAACGATAGGTTGCATAGCCAGTACCAAAATCGTCCAGAGCAAAGGTAATGTTATGCCGATGCAGGCTATCAAATATTGCTCTGGCCTCTGGCGTCACCGGGATTGGGTTACGTTCCGTCAATTCCAGAACCAGTTTGATTTTATCCGTTCCCAGTTTATTCACGAGATTCAGACACTCGCGCTCAAAACCGGGTGCCAGAAAACAACCAGCAGAAACATTTATGCCAATATGGAAATTATCAGGCAGCAAATCTTTTACTGGCAGTAATATATCTGCCGTTTGTTTCATTAACTGTCGGGTTAATATAACAATCAGACCAGATGATTCCGCCAGAGGAATAAATTGGTCTGGTGGAATAATTCCTGTTTGTGGATGCTCCCAGCGGACGAGTATCTCACACCCTGTCAGAACACCGGTTTGAGCACAGAAAACAGGTTGAATCCAGGGTTTAAACTCATGATTTTCCAGCGCCAGGCTGATTGCTTCGGGCGTAATAACATGATGATAGCCATTATCGGTTATGTAGCTTTTATTACTGTTACCAGAAGCTGAGATGATCATCGGGTTATACAAAAAGAAGATATCCCGCCAGAAGGTAATATCGCTCTGGATACCCAACTTTTCATACAACTGTTTTTTTTGATGAGATATTGTCTTTGCACTACGGTTTCTGTATTGTGAGATTTCTGTAACAGACATACCTTGCATTAACAATTTAAGCAGCAGTTGTTCTTTCTCAGACAGAACCTGCGGCAAATTGATATTTATTGTCGCACCGAATTCTTCCAGAAACACACTTAAATTACACAAACCCATAGAACACACCATCATAAAAAGTGCATCAGCAGACTCCGAATTATCACTCTCGCGGCGGATAAGCTGAGTGCAAGAATAATTAACAAGAGACTCGGATTATTACACAATCCAACTCTCTCTTCCTTAGCATATTATACAGATCAGAATGTCCAGTTAACACCCGAAATTCAGGACGTAAAAAATCACCTGCGTTATATTAACTGCAATTCACATGAGGTGAACAGCATAAGAACATTATAGGATTAACACTTTACCTAAAATATATACACTGGCGATAACCCCATCATCTTTAACATATTAGCATCCATGAAAAGATTTCGTATTATATTCATTCAAAATCTCAAATCAACACAAAATATAATTCACACCTGGACATGCGTTCAGCATTTATCGATACACGTAAAATAAATAATACTTATTGGGTATACAGGTAACGGATTTTTCTTATATTTAAAAGAAACTCAAAAAACCAAGACTGAATCCATTCAGCATTTTAATTAAATGAATTTAAAATTTACAAAGTTAGAACAAACACAAAACAAAAACTAAAAAAACAACTTACTTATCAGTGAATTACAAACAAACCATATATTGTTCCTTATTTAGATGAACCCAATGAGGTAACATCACTTTAAAAAACGAATATAAGAAAAAACTTATTGGAAGATATGCTGTATAACTTCAATAAGATAATTCTCTGTTGCAGATGGCATTCATTCGGATAACAGATCAGCAGGAGTCACGCTTGTTTAACCTGAGTTTGCTACTTCGATAAGTTCATAACTTCCCTATAAGGATCGGCAGAAGGCTGAGTTTATGGTTTTTAGCAGACGTCAGAAAATACGTAAATGATGAGATAATAAGAGAGCACCTACGCCCTTACATTACTGGTTATGAAAATTATCTTTTATTTCAATGAATTACCTGATGAATATTGAGCTCAAACTCCATCATGGAACGTTCATACCACACAACAATATCCGCAAGTTAATTCTCTGCTATTAGCTAATCATCTGGTGGTGTTTCCAGAGAATTAAGATAGGCAATGTTGTATAAACTGTCCGGTGTCATAAGAAACTGCTATTAGACAAAGATATTGCTGCCTGTTGCTATATTGTAAGTAGCCAGCCAACAAGACAGAAACATGTTCACTATCAAAACAGATGATCTCTCCCATCCAGCAGTGCAAGCATTAGTGGCTTATCATATTTCCGGTATGCTTGAACAATCGCCACCTGAAAGTAGTCATGCTTTGGATGTGCAAAAACTACAAGATCCGGCAGTGACATTCTGGTCAGCATGGGAAGGGGAACAACTCGCAGGAATCGGCGCACTGAAATTGCTGAATGACAAACATGGAGAGCTGAAATCGATGCGTACCGCACCAGATTTTTTACGTCGTGGAGTAGCAAATCTGATTTTAGGACATATTTTGCAGGTTGCACGTGACAGAAGCCTTCATCACCTGAGCTTAGAAACAGGAACACATGCTGGATTTACTGCCTGCCATCAACTTTATATCAAACATGGATTCATTGACTGCGATCCGTTTGCTGATTATCAGCCTGATCCCAATAGCCGATTTATGTCATTGAACCTATGCAAAAATAATGAATTATTATGACTAACGCACCAGCCCCCAGCATATTCTTGCATACGACATGTCTGAGGTAACAACTCACGACGACTGAAGGGGAAGGAAGCGTTTTATTAAACATCAGGCAGATATTCCCATCGTTAATTAACTCTCCCGCAGGTTTGCAATCTCCGATACTGGCACAAAACGCCCTTAACCTTCTCTAAATTAATGAACACAACTAATAAACCCTAGCCAATTACACCATCTAATCGCATAAATAACTTTTCGTTATGCTTTTCCTACACAACAGCTGAAGGATAACGTCATGCAAACTGTAAAACTGAACAACGGTATTGAAATGCCCTTGCTGGGCTTTGGTGTCTTCCAGATGACGGATGCTGCTGAATGCGAAAGAGCCGTTATTGATGCGATCGATACGGGATACCGCCTGATCGATACCGCAGCGTCTTACCAGAATGAAACCCAGGTCGGGAATGCGCTGAAACAAAGCGGCATTGCGCGTAACGAACTCTTTGTCACCACGAAACTCTGGTTGCAGGATACCAGTTACGAAG
>ERZ1034915.1709-NODE-1709-length-11529-cov-5.060746_pt1 | contig 11529 bp, 8 predicted proteins | sample MGYA00520592_ERZ1034915 | MGnify/ENA primary metagenome ERZ1034915 (study PRJEB33766, sample SAMN09781787) | gut metagenome | biome: gut microbiome | host: Homo sapiens | place: Madagascar | study: EMG produced TPA metagenomics assembly of the PRJNA485056 data... | reverse complement strand
GCCGCCGGCCTTGGTGACGGGGTCCTTCAGGGCCGAGCAGCCGCTGACGTGGCGCCCCTCCTTCTTTCCGTACCTAAGGTAATGCGAGTAGTACTTCGGGAGGCCGGTGCCGTACGCGAGCCTGAGGTCCTGGTACTCGTTGTAGTAGCTCTGCACGTCGAACGACTCGGATCCGCGGCGGCCCTCGGCCATTCCGTGGTTGATGAAGTGGCGCAGGACGGCAGAGTCGTCGAGCATCGTCACGCCGCCGTAGGTCGTCTTGGTGTATGCCTTCTCGACGTCGTCGTTGTGGGAGAGGTAGTACTCGGGGCCGTAGACGGGGGCGTAGTCCACGCCGCCGGCCTTGGTGACGGGGTCCTTCAGGGCCGAGCAGCCGCTGACGTGGCGCTTCTCGCCCTTGCCCCACTTCATGTAGTGGACGTAGTACCTTGGCAGGTCCGCCCCGTACGCGAGCCTCAGGTCCTGGTACTCGTTGTAGTAACTCTGGACGTCGAACGCCTCGTTGCCTCGGCGGCCCTCCGCCATGCCATAGTTAATAAAATGCTGGAGAGCCTTGTCCTTATCGTTGTTGGCCCATTTAGCGACATCAGGATTATTCTTTAGGTAATAGTCAGCATCAAATACAGCGGAGTAATCCATCCAACTAGAACGCGGGAATTGAGCGATAATCGCATCGGCGTCCGCTTCGCCCAGACGTTTACAGCCTGCATCACTAAAATAATTCCAAACATCACCTGAATTAGAAATAAAGCCATGCTCAATCAAGATACCAGGGATTCCCTGCTCGCGGGCACAGCGAATAACGGCAAATTCGTCACCAACCGTCATCTGAAACACGCCACGATAGGTCAAGCCAAGCGCAGACAAATTATTCATTACTTTTTGGGCAAGCTCGACAGAGGCTTTCGTATAGCTCGTGCCATTGGCCGTAGGCGCGTAAACTTCAGCACCATGTGCCGCAGAACTACCAGAGTTAATATGAAAACTCACAAAAGCTTGTGCGCCCTGCTTTACGCATCGCTGAACGCGGTACAGAAAATCGTTGCTGCCATAAGATCCACTTTGCCCTCGAGACATCACGACCTTAAAACCATATCGCTCCAGCTTGGCCTTACAGGCAACAGCAATCTTCCAAGTAAGATCAGCCTCGCTCTTCCCATTACCTTGAGCGCCGGAATCAACGCCGCCATGACCAGGATCAAGAGCAATAACATACGCACCATTCACAGCAGTATCGGCAAGAGAGAGAGATTGCTCCCCATTTGAGGCGGCAAGTGCGTCGCCAATCGTGGCAGCCTGAATCGCATTGCCAGAATCATCTGAATAATAAACAGACGAATTAGCACTGCCTTCGGCTAGGCCGTCGTCCACAACGGCATTCGCATCAATGTCGAACGCATATCCACATTGCATCAAATCGACACTGTGCTCCGTTGCATCGCCTTGCAGATGATAGGAGATCGAAATCAAATCATATCCGCACTCGGCATAATCCTTACCGAACTGGAATGCAGCGGCATTGCCGCTGACGGCCGTCGCACTAACAGAAAGGGAGTGCCCAGTTGTGGATTCCAATTCAAGAGTCGCATCTGTGAGTACGTCAGAATCGTTAGGGGTAGCAAAAGCAATCACCTGGTCCACACCGACCGGAAGCTGCGGATAGGCGATATAGAGATACTGATACGAATCGGTTAAAACGTCGCCGCCCCTATCCGATGCAGCGGAAGCATCATTTTCTTCCCCAGCAAGATTGCCGGATTCGTCCTGGCTCTCGCCGGAAGGCGAAGAAGCAGAGCCGCTGGTCGAGTTTGAATTGTTCGTAGAATCCGCAACTTCAACAGATGGATTCTGCTGAGCAAGCTCTCCATTGATTGCATAGGCAGTAGCAACCGGCCCAATCAAAGGATTGAATCCGATAGCCAACGCCGCCACGAATACCGCAAGTAGCTGCAGATGACGTTTCATGCCAGCCCCCGTTAAATACAAGCTCAAATGATGCGCGTAAATTATATTACAGGTGAAACCCAAAAAGCCCCTTGCGCCAAGTTCCCATTCCTTGTCTGCCAGCGAAAACCTAGAGGCGCTAAATGTATCATTCCATAAATCGTCATTAGCGCCATGGAGGCGAGATTCAGCCTAATTGTTTGCCGCGAGCCAAGTCGCAAAATCTACGATAACGGTCTCTAGAAGATCGCCCAACAATTGCTTTTTTAACATGGCATTGGAATTGAATACAGGGTATTCCCTGTTAGCGTGAACGCCATCGCATCGTAATATATAGGCATAACGACACACCAAAAGGGCAACCCTTCTAGTGCGAAGATAATCACTTTTGGCTTCAGGCAAAAGATCATTAATTTTGGTTTTGAAGAACCGCTTGCCCGAGAAATCAGCACAACCCCTATCACGCATATAGATTAGAGATTCTCCATCAATGCAGCGCAGCTTTTCCAGCTGACCAAGACTTGTCTTATTGTCATCCTTATTCGCAATATGTAATGCACTGGAACGCGTGCCCGTCAACAATTTCCATCCGGCAAAGTCTTCATAGCTCATGTCGTTAAAAATCTCATCGAACTTAATTAAAGAGCGAGTTAGTACATCTTGCTCAATAAAGAGATTATTTACCTCATTTAGCATACGAAAATCCTTCGTCGCGTTAGCGCCCGTCGCCTCGGCATAGCCGCGATAAAGGGCATTGAAGGCGCCCCATAGAAGTTTAAGTCTCTCTTCCGGATAACCGGCTCTCGATGCAGTCCATGAGTAGCTAATTGCTATATGCAGAGACTTTGCAACCGCATCGCCCCGAAGGCTTCGTCCTACAACGCTATCTGGATACCCGGTTCCGCTAAATGTAGGGAGAGCATCGCTAAGTTCGTGTGGGACCTCAAGCTCTATAGCGTCTTTCCTATCAACCGAGCACGACACGGCGGCAATGCCAGGCGATTGTTCCATCCCTTCCATACACGCCAAAGACAGAAGCAGCCATCGAAGATAGCCAACCCTTGTTTTACAAAGATACTTCGCTTTGGAATAACTCCGTGCGCGTACAAACGAAATCACAACAGCCCTGTCGTCTATCGTGACGATATCAGGGTTAGTTTTTGATATGGCCTTTTCGAAATGAATTGGTTTTGCTGAGTCCAACGGGATGCTTGAATGGGAGCACGATTTCAATCTGCACTCTTTGTTTACGTTTCTCCAGTTCGGCCATTCCATCACCGTCCAATTAGAAATTAGCGAACTACATGAGAATGCATCGAAGTGGTGCCCGCATCCAAAGTAAACAAGCACGAGACACCGTACATCACCTTAAAAGTATTCCTGCTAAAGGACCGCGTGCCAACTTGTTATCGCACGTCAGGCTAAAGTTTATAAGCAAGTAACGTTTCTTCAACAGCAAGAAGTAAGGACTCCATGATCTAAAACAAACTTTTCAATCAGGGCCTTGCGATTATTGTCATTCTGATATCTCCACGGTCTTCTAAGAGAAGCCAGGATTTGCAAATCGTACTGGGACAGGTAAATTAAATGCTCAGCAGCAATCTCTGGGCGATGGTTACCATCGTCCAATTCAAGGCGGCGCAGGAAACCAATTTCATCTTTAGCCATACGAAAGAGATCACGATCTAAAGCTCCTGAGCCCCAATCAACGGGAGCCAATTGCTCGATTTCCTTCGAAAGCCAATCAAGGTAGACAATATAATCATCCAATACTTCAGACCTCTTTTGAAGTAAATCGTGATTACAGCAAGGGCTATCGGGCAAAGAGCTATTAAACATCTCCAACTTATCAATAGAATCAAATGCCATATAGTCAAATTGCGTTACGAAATAACAGGACAGCAGATACCTGTGTTTTTCGAATAGCTGATATCTAGCTCTATTTAACAACTCCAGCTGCTGCGCCAGCACATGTCGTCTCCTTGCTTCCGTATCAAAAGACTCTTTGAGAAACAATAAGGCAACGGAGCTTAAGACTATTGAAGCAATCTCAAACATAACCATGTGAATATCGATACAATCGAAGCTGACAAACCCAATAAGCGTCACAATTGCAACCGGCAAGAATACGATAACTTTTGGAATCCAGCTCAAGAATAGCTTGATTTCACGCTTCGTCAATCTCAGTACCCTTCTTCGCCAAAACCAAGAATTAAGGGCTCGGCAGTAGCAATAATGCGGAAAACTCATTTCGTAAGTACCTGAGTCGATTGAATACAACATGTACGTGCTTTTCCTATCTTCTAGTTTACGAGCACACCATTTATTAGCAATCAGACAAGAGCAATTTCGCTCATGCCCTAATAGGGAATATTGGCATTAAAATATGACTAACCCTACACAAACCGCTCAATGCAAGCCCTCAGGCCACGGGTTGCCAGATACAGTCGTGCGGCATCAAGAATCGAAATCTTCGACTCGCTCGCCAGCTTACGCGCAACATGACGAACGGCAGACTTTGAAGGCAGACCAGCCCAGTCTACTCCCACATGCCCTGCGAACTCATCCTTAACGCGAGCAGCGACCGCGGCATAATCCTCCACATCCAATCGTGCAAGGTCAAACACGACCAGGTCCAAGAACCACGTGACAAGCTCTCCAGGGCATAAGTCCAAAAGTCCTCGCCTACCCCAGCGCTCCAGCACTTCATGAAGCACCAGCAAATGGGCATCGACCTTGTCCATGCGCTTGGCGCCATCATTAAACACATGCGTCAGCGACTTCTCCTGCATCACGTAGTGATACAACTTATCGGCCGCAACGATCGTCTTGGCAGATAGCGGATACGATTCAAACTGAAATACAACGTCCTCGGCAAAACGAACGTTTTCGGCAAAACGCAGAGATTCACGCTCAATCAGTTCGCGAGAGTATGCCGCACGCCAGACATAGGGCTGTGCATTCGCAGAAAACAGCAGGGCCGGATCAAATGACTCAAGCGTACACGCTTCGGGAGAAAGTAGCTGCTTGATGCGCTTAGAGGCCAACTCGGCAGGCTCGCACACGGCTCCAAACACAACGATCTCGGGATGCTCCTTAGCAAACGCATCGACCAAGAACTCGGCAAGATTAGGCTCGACGTAATCGTCCGAATCGACGAAGTCGATAATGTCGCCGCACGCGACATCCATGCCCGCATTACGGGTAGACGACAGTCCGCCGTTAGATTTCTCGACAACGCACACGCGAGAATCCTTGCACGCATACTTGCCAATAATCGCAGCAGAGTCATCCGGCGATCCGTCGTTAATAACCACGATCTCGATATCCGGACAGGTCTGCCTCAAAAGGGAGTCAAGACAACGAGGCAGGAATTCCTGGGTGTTATAAACGGGGACGATAAATGAGACCTTCGGGTTTGCCATAATTTCCCTACTTCTTAATTGCATCCAGGACGAATGCGGCAACCACGCCCGGGCCGCCGATGCGCGCATAATGCTTCGCGCGGCCCATCGCGCCGGCACCGGCAAAATCCTCAGATTCAGTCAGCCACTTTTGCGGATCGTTAACAATGGCCTTCAGGTTTGCGCGCTTCCACGGCTTAAGATCCGTTAGCTCAAACTCATGGGCCTCAAGCGCCCCACGGAATTCCTGGGCCATACGGTCCAAAAACTCAGCGTAAAACTTGGGATTCAGGCGAATGTAGCTCCACATATACGAATCGTATTTAATGATATTTGCAAACCTAAGCAGCTTGGCAACGTCCTGCGAAGAGTGCGCCTCGGCATAGTCCTCGACAATCCAGCGGTGAATCTCGGCATACTCATCATTAACGCAATGAACTTTATTAGGCGAATTGACCGATGAGCCCTCGTTATCCTGGCGATATGAAAGCACGGAATCATGCAGGTAAACCGCGGTATCGGCAAGGGCGAACACCTTAAAGGTAAACGAGGCGTCCTGAAACGCAGCACCAGGCGTCGGCAAGAAACGAATGGCATTACGGTTCAAGAAGTCTCGACGATACACCGCAGACCAAATCGATGGCTTAAGCGAGAAGGCATCGACGGCGTCGCTCGGGTGAACCGGCTTGCCGCAGTCCTTAGCTTTAAAGAGCTCCATCAGCTCTCGGCGCTCCTCCGGCTTCGACCAATACAGGTCAAAATTCGCCTTCGCAAAGTCGGCGCCATTGCGCTCGGCCGCTGCCACGAGCTTCTCCAGCGCATCGAGCGCCATAACGTCATCGGATTCCAAAATGCCCACGTACTTGCCGCGCGCCATATCCAGCCCGCGGTTCATGGAGTCGCCGTAGCCGCTGTTGGTCTTATCGATCATCTTGACGCGGGGGTCGCGCTCCATGTACTCGCGGATAATCGCCGGCGAGTTGTCGGTCGAACCGTCGTTGATGCAGATGATCTCGATGTCCCCGAGCGTCTGCGCCACGGCGGAATCAAGACACTCGCGCAGGTAGCGCTCAACGTTATAGATGGGGATGAGCAGCGACAGAATAGGGCCGCCAGAGACGTTAGTAGACAAATGTGCTCCTTAGGAAATACCTGTCGATAATGGTATCAAAGGGCTGACGTGCCAACGGGCGTTTATATAATCTATGGAGCCCATAGAGGCAAACCGTTACGAAAGGAAGCTATGCAGCCCAAAGCCGCACGCAACATATCCATCGAAGCGCTGCGCTTGGTAGCGGTCGCTGGCATCGCGATCTTCCACACGTTTCAGTGGACATTCAAAGCCGTTTACACCGGCATGCCGGAATACGCGTCGCTCGCCGCATTCCCCTATTCTGGCGTTCTTGGTTCCATTAACCTGTTGGGCTGTTGGGCCAACGAGGTCTTCTTTATGATTTCGGGGTATTTTCTTATCCCCTCGGCGGTAAGAGACATTCAAAATGGATTGTCTACGCAGGATCTTGCGCGCAAATCCTTTGCTCGACTCAAAAAAATCGTCTTGCCCACGCTCTTTTATTGCGCCGCGTGCCTGCTTGTTTCGATGTTTGTCTATCCTCTGCCCGAAATCTCGCTGCATGAGATTGGCTGGCTTACGCTGGGCATCGAGTTTATCTGGGTTTATACAGCATCCGTATTGCTCGTGCCGGCGATTGCGTTGGCAAGGCAGCGGATCGGCAGCAAAAGGGCCCCATTTGTCGTAGCGCTCCTCGTACTCACAACATTTGGGATCAACGGTTACATCGCGGCGACGACAAACGAAGTGGCCGGTATCGTTTTGTGGCGCAAGCTCATGAGCGCCGTTACCTACCTTGTCGCCTTTATTGCAGCTGGAGAAATGCGCTTTGTCCTCGAATGCCACGACAAAGCATCCAGCGCTCAAAAATCCAAGATCGTGCTTATCGGACTCATTGCTGTCACCGTTGCGCTCGAGCTCCTGCTATCGGCAAACAGCCAATACGCCGCGCTCTGGATGCTCTCCTACAAGTCAACTTCCGTCATATCCTTCATCTTGGCTGCTGCGTCCGTTGCCGCCGCAGCGCTCCATCAGCCACGCCACAAAGTCCCAGCTGCAGACAAGGTAATCGCCTCCCTCGCCGCCGGCACGCTCGCTTTCTACGCCGTACAGTCGTTTACCTGCAATGTCTGGCGACCCATCTTCGACAATGTGATCTACGCCATGGCGACAGGCATCCAAATGGGAGAACCCCATCCAGCCGGCGCCATTTTGCTCGGAATCCTTATGAGCCTTTGTCTCGCGTTTGCCCTGCTCATCATGGACATTGTGCGCCGAGCAGTGATCGGCGCCATAGTGCATGTTTACCATCTCGTAAGGTCATCCCGCTAAACAATTCGATGCCAGGCGTTCTTGATGATTAGCGGAACATTAACCATGGACGACCGCCTACGCTTACAATAGTCGTGTCCCATGGGACACGTTGTTTATTCCGCAGGGCCGATATGCTGCCCACGCGAAAGGATATTCTCGTTCATGACTTCCACCCTTCCCGCCCCCATCGATAAGCTCGCCATCGTTGTCGTTACGTACAAACGCCAGGAGCTCTTGGCCAACCTGTTCGACTCTATGACCGAGCTCACGGCTGCGCCCTGGCGCATCGTGATCGTCGATAACGAGAATTCGCGCGAGACCGAAGCCATGTGCGCTGCGTTCAACGAGCGCTTGACCAACCTGTGGGGCATCGACACTGACAAGCCCGACACACAGGGTGGCACCGACCGCGTTATCTATGCGCCTCAGCTCGAGAACGGCGGCGGCGCTGGCGGCTTTTCGGCAGGAACCAAACGTGCCTACGAGTTGGGTGCTCAATGGTTCTGGGTCATGGATGACGATGTGCTCGTCTTGCCCGAAGGCATTGAACTACTCGCCAAATGGACCGATCGCTACGACGTTATCCAGGGATCGCGCTTGGACTTTGACGGCGGGGCCTTCTTTTGGCAATACCAGCTCATCCTTCCGCTCGGCATTCCCAACCCCGTCGCAAAATGGGATCTGGGCCCCGAGGGCTACCGCACCATGAACCAACTGTGCTTTGAAGGCGGCCTGTTCTCGCGTCGCGTAGTCGATGTGATTGGCGTGCCCGATGCACGCTTCTTTATCTACGGCGACGATGCCTGCTATGGTTACGTGGCGAGTCAGCACTTCCCCGCCGTCGTGGTAGCCGACGTAGTGCTCAAGCGCGCCCGCGCCGTCTCTAACTGGGATATCGCCGGTAAACGCCAGCTCAATTCCACCAGCGACACCAACCGCTACTACATCATGCGCAATCGAGGCTACCTCGCGCGCTACATGCAACTTTATGGCGACTACAACCCGGTACTGTTCCGCTTGGGCAACATCGCAACGTTCTGCAAGGAATTCATTCGCCTGGCAGCGGTCGACAAGTGCTTTAAGACCGGCATTCCGGCGCTGTGCCGTGGCATGAAGGACGCCCGCAAGATCATCAAGGATCCCATGTGGAAGCCCATGCCGCCCATGAAGGACAACGCTTAGCGAAACAACAGCCCAATGGGGCAGGACTATAAGCTCCCGTCCCCACAACCTAAACGAATCAAAACGGGCCCGATGCAATCGCACCGGGCCCCGCCTGCAATCCATTGCTCTACACGCAACTAAAAACCTACTCCTCCGAGGCGTCTTCCCCAGCAGCTTTGTTCTGACGGTCGAGCTTATGTTTGCCGCTCACAATAGATGTGGCGCCCAGTGTGGCCAAGCTTGCGCTGGCAAGGCTCGCCATCACAATGAGGTCACCCGTCTTGGGCATGTTGCCCGTTGACGCCTTTGCCGTGGTGGACGAAGTGGCCGCAGTCGTTGCGGCGCCGCCCTTGTCCACGCCCTTCTTTGCATCGGGCTCAGAGCTGGCATCGGGCTTGCCCGCGTCGACATCGGTCGAATCGCTAGCAACATCATCGGCCTTTCCCGCCGAGCCCTGATCTGCACTGCCATTCTTGGAAGATGCCCCGTTGGTGATGCCAGCCGTCAGGGACGACCCGAGCATGGAGCCCAGCTGTTCGCTTGCAGAGGGCTTATTGTCGGTAGACGAACCATCGGAATCGGGGGTCTTGTTCGAGCTGTCCTCAGATACGTCCGTGCCAGAGCCCTCGGACGAACCGTTATCGGAAGTATCGGATCCAGAGCCCGCACTAGAATCGGTCGAGGAATCGGCCGGACCAGTAGTGGTTCCAGTGCCAGCGGAGCCATTCGCGGCACCCGTGTTATCGGAGGACGACGAATCGCCCGCTGCGGAACCACCAGAAGCATTCGCGCCGCTGTTGGCACTATCGCCGCCGGCGTCAGTCGAGGGTACGTCGGACTTATCGCTATCGTCTGCGCCGTCCGTATCGGGCTTCGGAGCAACAGGGGCAGCGGGGGCAGGGCTCGGCTCGGGTGCCGGTTCGGTCGGCGCGGGCTTCGTCGGAGTAGCCGCGGCCGCCTCGTCCTCGGCAATATAGACCAAGCAGTCCTTAAGCTCGTTCTTATAACGATTCTTCCAGCCCTCGTGATACTTAGGCTGATTCGAATACTTCTTTGCGACGTTATTGACCACGCTGTTGGAAAGCGCCGTCACAAACTCGCGGTCGGACATGCCGTTAGAAAGGTTTGCCCACGTAAAGAAGTCCTGGCAGCCAAGGGTGCCGCACATATTGGTAATGCTCCACACCATTCCCTTGACGCAGTCGGCACGACCGGAAATGTCGATACCCAAAGCGTTTTTGAGCCACGCCTCGGTTACCGCATAATACGAGTTGTATGCATACGCATCCTGAAGCGCCGAGAACTCAACCGGGTCGGTGTTATACGCGCCAAGGAAGGCCTGCTGGGCAATACGGCCGAGCTCGGTGAGCTGACCGTTCGCGTACATGGGATTGTTTGCATTGGAAATATCGCCGGCGCGATCAATCGCAGGCTTGAGCATGCTGTATTTAGCAGAATCGTAGTTGTAGACCTGCTTCATAAACGGAATGAGCGAATAGCGACGATCGAACTGGTAGTAACCAAGTGCGTTATAGCCATCACCATACGAGAAGCCCTGGTTGTACTTGCCATGGCTCTCGTACTTGGTAAAGTACTTCATTTCGTTGGAAACGTTGACAAACGAGACGCCCTGAACCGACCTCAGCACGCCCGAGAAGGACTGCTGGGTATAGAGACCTTTGTCGATATCGGTGGCATCCGAGGCAACACCTGGCGTGGTCTCCTCGGCAACGGCATAAGCGGGTGCGGCGGCGGCGCCAATCGAAAGCGCAAGCGTCAGCCCCGCGACAATTGCAGAATGCTTGGGCTGCATATAGATCCTCCCTGCAATAGTGTAGTAAAAGTGCAGTTTGCAAAGATGTTATTTAGTATCGCAACTCGACCGTTGTTGCACAACATCCACCCGGTAAACGGCAACAACTCTCCGCGAATCTCGAATATTGCAGGCAGCCCGCTTTAGAGCTCGATATCAAAGTTGATCTCGGGGACGGCTGCCAGGTCGGCCAGCGTCACACCGTCGACGTACTTTTCGATCACGTCGTCCAGCCCGCGCCAGAACTTGACCGTTGAGCATAGATCGCTGCGGGTGCAGCTGTTGTCGATGCCATCGCACGCCACCGGTGCCGTGCTGCCCTCGACGGCACGCAGGATATCGCCGGCACGCACCTCGGCCGGGTCCTTGGCCATCATGTAGCCGCCGCCCTTGCCGCGCACGCTCTTAAGCAGGCCCGCCTTCATAAGAGGACGAACCAACTGCTCCAAATACTTTTGCGAGATGTGCTCGCGGTCAGCGACCTCGCGCAGGGCGATTTTGCCCTCGACGTCACCAAGTGCTGCGATATAGATCATCAGACGGAGGGCATAGCGGCCCTTAGAAGAAATGAGCATACCTACCCTCCCATCGCACATGGGACAAAGTCATCAGTAGTGTTTGTCCCAAATCATAAGGTATGTGGGACAAACACTACTGATGACTTTGTCCCAGATTAGAAAAGTCGAGTGGATTAGTCGGGTTATCCCTTGACTAAAACCGAACCCATAGTAACTTTATTCCGAGAAGATTCCTAGGGTTTAGTACACCTATGAGTACACCATATACAGAGAGGGACAGCATGAGCGCAAATCCGCTGC
>ERZ1034915.1703-NODE-1703-length-11565-cov-24.982103_pt1 | contig 11565 bp, 10 predicted proteins | sample MGYA00520592_ERZ1034915 | MGnify/ENA primary metagenome ERZ1034915 (study PRJEB33766, sample SAMN09781787) | gut metagenome | biome: gut microbiome | host: Homo sapiens | place: Madagascar | study: EMG produced TPA metagenomics assembly of the PRJNA485056 data... | reverse complement strand
CTCGCTGCGGCTCGGTGTGCGGCACGGCAACTGCGTTGCCAAAATGCTCGATAATACACAAAGTATTATCTGCGCTTTTGGCTTAGCAGCTGCCGCACCTCGCTCGCCGTATCGGCACTTAGAATTGTGCGGTATTGCCTTAACAAAAATTGGGGTATCCCGTATGGGATACCCCAATTTTTCATTGAAAGTTTCTTCGGTTCCTTCTTTTCAAAGAAGGAACAAAATCTCCGGCGCCCCGCTTGACGGCGGAGCGCCGGGCGTGTATACTTAAAGTTAGAGTATAGTTTAAGGAGCGTGTCGTTTATGTACACAGTCGGAGAGATGGCGCGGATGCTGCATGTACCGGCATCGACGCTGCGCTACTATGACAAGCAGGGCCTGCTGCCCTTCGTGGAGCGGTCGCCGGGCGGTATCCGCGTTTTCAAAGATAGCGACTTTGAATGGCTGCGCATCATCGAGTGCATGAAAAAAGCCGGTATGTCGTTAAAAGACATCCGCATCTATATCGAGCTGGCCATGCAGGGGGATTCCACCATCGACGCCCGGCTGGCCATGTTCCGCCGCCAGCAGGACACCCTGCGTGCCCAGATGCAGCAGCTGCAGGACACCATGCAGGTGCTGGAATACAAGTGCTGGTACTACGAGACCGCTCAAAAGTTGGGCAGCATCGACGCTGTAAAAAACCTGCCCGACAAGGATATCCCCGCCGAAATGCAGGCCGTAAAGGCCCATTTGTGCGATTGCCCGGATGCGGAATGAGCATAGGTTCCCCTTGAGGGGAGCTACATACAACGAAAGGCCAGAGCCGAACAGCTCTGGCCTTTTCTTTATGCAAGAAGCAATTACAGCTTCTCAACAACTTCCTTGGTGTCGCGGGCGATCATCAGCTCCTCGTTGGTCTCAATGATCAGGGTGCGGACACGGGCGCCCCAGGCGGTAACTTCGACAACGTCCTTCTTCTGCTTGTGAGCATCGCGGTTCTTGTCGGTGTCGATGCGGATGCCCAGCCAATCCATGTGGTGGCAGATCTTGGCGCGGGAGTCGGCGTCATGCTCGCCGATGCCGCCGGTAAAGACGATGGCGTCCACGCCGCCCATTGCGGCAATGTAGCTGCCGATGGTCTTTTTGATCTGGTAGTTCAGCATGTCGCTGGCCAGCTGTGCGCGCTTGTTGCCGTTCATGGCGGCTTCCTCGACATCGCGCTTGTCGCTGGACACGCCGGAAACACCCAGCAGGCCGGACTTCTTGTTCAGGATCTCGTCCAGCTCGTGGCCGGTGATCTCCAGGTTGTATTTCAGGTAGTTGACCACGCTGGGGTCCAGGTCGCCGCAGCGGGTGCCCATCATCAGACCGGCCAGCGGGGTCATGCCCATGGAAGTGTCGATGACCTTGCCCTGGTCGACAGCGGCAATGGAAGAACCGTTGCCCAGGTGACAGGTGATGAGCTTCAGGCGCTCGATAGGCTCCTCCAGGAACTCGGCAGCTCGATGGCTGACGTACTTGTGGCTGGTGCCGTGGAAGCCATAACGGCGGACGCCGTACTTCTCGTAGTACTCGTAGGGGATGGCGTACATGTAGGCCTTCGGGGGCATGGTGGAGTGGAAGGCCGTATCAAACACAGCGATGTTGGGCTTATCCTCGCCAAAGACCTTATAGGAAGCCTCGATACCCAGGATGGCGGCGGGGTTATGCAGGGGAGCCAGGGGACTCAGGTCATGGATAGCCTTGACGACCTCGGGGGTGATCAGGCAGCTCTCCTTGAACTTCTCGCCGCCGTGAACAACACGGTGGCCGATGGCGTCGATCTCGGAAACGCTGTCAATAACTTTGCCCTCGCCGGTGGTCATCTTCTTCACGACCTCGGCAAATGCCTCGGTATGGGTGGGGAAGATGGCGGGCGTGGTGGCCTTGTTGCCGTTGCCCTCGTGGGTGATCATGCTGCTTTCCATACCGATACGCTCGCACAGACCTTTGCAAAGAACCTTTTCACCGTCCATGTCGATGAGCTGGTACTTCAGGCTGGAAGAGCCGCAGTTGATAACCAGAACTTTCATGGGGTATCCTCCTTATTTTTAAGGGCACAGTTACGCCCTTTCCTTATTACAATTTTTATTATATAATGTGGTTAGTGTTTTTGCAAGGCGAGAACGCACAAATCTTGCACGTTCTTTTTTTAACAACCTGCTCAGGAGTTTTTTGCATGGAATTTGCCGGAATCATCACTGAATATGACCCTTTTCACAACGGCCATGCCGCACAGATCGCTGCGGCCAAGTCGGCGGGCGCGGGCTGTGTGGCTGTCTGCATGAGCAGCGGTGCCGTCCAGCGGGGCGGCGTGCCTGTGCTGCCCGAGAGTGTGCGGGTGTGCGCGGCGCTGGATGCCGGGGCAGATTTAGTCATTACATTGCCCGCACCCTACGCCTGTGCCACAGCCGAGCAGTTTGCCTCCGCCGGGGTGCGTCTGCTGGCCGCGCTGGGGTGCGATACGCTGGTGTTCGGGGCCGAGGACCCCGACGCCGCCCAGCTCTCGCAAGTGGCCGAGCTGCTGGCCAGGCCGGAGCTGGACGCCCTATTACGGGAACGGCTTTCCACCGGCATGACCTACGCCGCCGCACGGGCCGAAGCCGCCGACGCGCTGCTGCCAGGGGCGGGGACACTGCTGCGCACACCCAACAACATTTTGGGCATCGAGTACTGCAAAGCCATTTTGGCGCAGGGTGCCGCCCTCACGCCGCTGGCGCTGCCCCGACTGGGTGCAGCCCACGGCGGCGGCAGACCGGGGGAGCACAATGGCATCCCCATGGCCAGCGCCAGCTACCTGCGCAGCCTGACGGTGGAGGATTGGGAACCCTACGTGCCCCCGCGGGCGGCAGCGCTGTACACCAGGGCTGCGGCGGCGGGACTGCTGGCGGATGGAAGCAAGTTTGAGGTTGCCGTGCTGGCGCTGCTGCGCGCGAAACCCGAAGCCGATTTTGCCGCCGTGCGCGGCGTGAGCGAGGGGCTGGAACACCGCCTGGCCGCCGCCGTGCGGGAGGCCACCAGCCTGGACGACCTGTACACCCGCCTAAAGACGAAACGTTACCCCCATGCGCGGCTGCGGCGGCTGGTGCTGGACGCTGCGCTGGGCATCCCCGCCGAGCTGCCTGCGCCGCCCTACATCCAGGTATTGGGGGCCCGCAAAACTGCGCTGTCCCGTTTAAAGCAGGCCGCGCTGCCCGCCGGGACCAGTTTAGCCGACCTGGCACGCAGCGGGGCGGAGGCTGCAAAAATCAGCGAATTGCACAACAAAGCTGTCGATTTTTCGGCACTTTGCAGGCTCAAAACCCAGCCGATGGGGCTTGCCTTTACGACCAAACCCGTGGTAGTATAAAATGCATATGGAGAAATGCTCGTAGAACTGTAAGATTGTTGCATTTTTAACGGGCAAAATCGGTTCGTAAAAGTAAAAGGAGAAGAAACCATGGCATTGCATGTAATGGATGAAGCCAACCATTGCCTTGGATGCAAAAAGCCCCGCTGCCAACAGGGCTGCCCCATCCACACCAACATCCCCGAGGTCATCCGCCTGCTGAAGGACAACAAACTGGACGACGCCGGCAAGATGCTGTTTGAGAATAACCCCCTGACCACCGTCTGCTCGCTGGTGTGCAACCACGAGAACCAGTGCGAGGGCCACTGCGTGCAGGGCATCAAGGGCGCACCCGTGCATTTCTCGGTCATCGAGAACTACATTTCCTCTACCTACGCCAGCCAGATGACCAAAGGTCCCGCCACCCCCAACGGCAAAAAGGCCGCCATCATCGGCAGCGGCCCGGCTGGTTTGACCATCGCGGTCATCCTGGCCCGCTACGGCTACGATGTGACCATTTTTGAAAGCCACGATAAGATCGGCGGCGTGCTGCGCTACGGCATCCCTGAGTTCCGTCTGCCCAAAAGTGTGCTGGACGACTTCGAGTACCGCCACCTGCGCCTGAAGGACATCAAAGTCCGCCCCAACACCGACGTGGGCAAGGCCCTGCGGCTGGAGGACCTCTTCCGCGATGGGTACAAGGCGATCTTCATCGGCACCGGCGTATGGCGTCCCAACACGCTTCACATCAAGGGCGAGAGCCTGGGCAACGTACACTATGCCATCAACTACCTGCAAAACCCTGACGTCTACCACCTGGGCCGCCGCCTGATCGTCATCGGCGCAGGCAATGCCGCCATGGATGTCTGCCGTACCGCCCTACGCCACGGCACCCGCCATGTGGAGTGCTTCTCGCTGTCCAAAAAGATCACCGCCAGCGAGTACGAGGCCAGCTACGCCAAGCTGGAAGGCGTCAACTTCCACTTTAACAAAAAACCGGTGGAGATCACTGACAAGGGCGTGGTGTTCCGCGACCTGAACGAAGCCGAGGACGGCACCTTTGCCGACATCCCGGACACCGAGGAACTATATCCGTCCGACAGCGTGATCGTCTCCATCAGCCAGGGTCCCTGCACCACTATCACCGAGAGCGAACACGACCTGAAGACCAACGAGCGCGGCCTGTTTGTGACCGACGAGCTGGGCCACACCAGCATGCCCGGCGTGTTTGCCAGCGGCGATGCCGTCAAGGGCGCGCGCACCGTAGTCGAGGCCGTGGCCTACAGCAAAAAGGTGGCCGAGGCCATGCACGAGTACATGCAGACCCTGCCGCCCGAGCTGCCCGACGAGTACGCCAATGTACCCGTGGCCAAGTACGATGACGGCAACTGATTTTTACACATACCCGTTCAGCGCGGGGCGTTTTGCCCTGCGCTTTGTTTTTGCCTGACACAAATTGGAAACATAGCTGTGTTAGGGTAGGGGAAAGGAGGCGATGTTGCGTGAAATCTCGTTTTGTATTTTTATTGCAGGTTTTTATAGTTTGTATTTTATCTGGTTGTGGCGCAGGTCATAATGCACGCATGGATGTTGATTTTTCGGCATCTGATACTGCTCAGACAGCGGAAAGCGGCGCGGTGGTGGTTGCGGAAGATGGCGCAAGCACGCTGCATATGCTGGGTGCGGCGAACAAATACGGCTGGTATCAGGTCGGGTACGATGAAACGGATGTGTGGTACGGCACCGTGATCGATTTTGCCGAAGCCGAGGAGCGGGAGATTTCTGCCCCAGATAGCCTGCCCATGAACGGCCGGGTGGGCAATTTGCAGGTTGACGATGCGCAAATCGTCTGGAGCTGGTCCGGCATGCTGACCGACACTCCGGCGCTGGTGGTGACGGATTTTGACAGAAACCAGACCGGGGCGGTCAGCTTCCCGCAGGGATGGTACCTTGCCGGTTGGGCACCCATAGCCGCCGACGAACAGTACTTATATGCCAAAGGCGGTACGGTCTCCGATGATCCCGCCCGCCTGGACGAGCGCCGCCTGCTTCGGTTGGACCCGGCCGCCGACACGGTAGAGACCGTCACGACCTGGGACGAGTACGGCGGCCAGCTGCTGGGTACCTGGGATGGCAAGCTGCTGCTCACACGGCGGGTGCCCGGCGCTGATTGCCCGGAGCCTGTGTATGCTTATTACAGTGTCGACAATTTTAACGATCTGAAGCCCTATTTAACCGAGACACTCTGCGCACTGGACCCTGCCACCGGCAGTGAGATCGTGCTGGCCGAGGGGGCGGTGTATACCTTTGGTCCGCTGCGGAAGTTAGCCGGGGATGCGCTGTGGTGGGTGGACGGCACCCGCCTGCTGCGCCAGCCGTTAGGCACAGACGAGGTGCAGACGGTGGCTGAGCTTCCACAAGAGATGACGCTGGACAGCGTGTATGACGAGGATGTGTTTTTGCTGGCCCGCCAGGATGAGCGGCAAGTGCTGTATGTGTATCATCTGGCAGACGGCACGCTGGCCGAAAGCCTCCTGCGCTGTGCTCTCAAGTACGAGGATCATTATGTTCCCATCGTCTGCCAGGCTGCGCCAGGAATGTATTTGATTATCGAGGGCGAGACCGCCGTGACGAAAACCCTCACCGGCACCGATGGGCGGCAATACAACATCAGTTCCCCAGTAACGCAGTATGCCCTGGCTACGCAATCGGCAATACTGGATCCCAGCGTCCCGACTACGCCAGTGCCGCCAGGCATATGGCGAAAATAGCAGCGCGGAAATCTCCCTTTCCATAAGGGAGATTTTTTATTTTGTTCGTTTTGCACAAATTTTCGCCGTGATTTTTGTCGCTTGAAAATGATTGTTTGTGGTTGATTCTGGTGGTCGTTGTGCTATAATGCAATCAGGATCAATCAAATACAGCCACAAATTGCCAAGTCCAATCAGGAAGGAAATAAAAAAGGAGGCCCTCCATGCTTGCAGAAGAACGATTTTCCCAGATTCTAGCACTGCTGGCGGAAAAACGCACCGCCACCGTACAGGAACTTTGCGAGGCCCTGAACGTCAGCGAGTCCACCATCCGGCGCGACCTGCTGGAGCTGGACCGTCAGGGTCGGGTCAATAAAGTCCACGGCGGTGCCACGCTGCCAAGCAGCCAGTTCCGAGCCGACGAGCCCACGATGGAAGCCAAGGAAACACTGGCCGTCAGCCAAAAAAACACCATCGCCAAAGCCGCCGCCGCTCTTATCCAGGCCGATGATTTCGTCTACCTGGACGCCGGGTCCACCACGCTGGCCGTGGCACGGGCCGTCAGCGGCGCGGCGCTGGACGCCCACTACGTCACCAACGGCATCGCCCACGCGCGGCTGCTGGCGCAAAAAGGCTGCCGCGTCTTTGTGCCTGGCGGCCTGCTGCGCCCCCAGACCGAGGCCATCATCGGCACGGCAGCCATGGCGGCGCTGCAGCAGTACAACTTCACCAAGGCGTTTTTGGGGGCCAACGGCATTGATCTGGCCGCCGGGTTCACCACCCCGGACCCCGAGGAAGCCGCCGTCAAGGCCTGTGCCGCCCGCCGCGCCCACGAGGTATGGTTTTTGGCCGATGACACCAAGTTCGGCAGCATCTACCCGGCCGTAATCGCCGGGCTGCAGGATGGTTCTATCTTGACCAACCGCTGCCCTGATCCCCGCTACCGCCAGCAAACGCTGGTAAAGGAGGCAGAAGCATGATCTATACCGTTACATTTAACCCCGCCATCGACTACGTCGTCCGGCTGGACAGTCCGCTGCAGGTCGCGGCCATCAACCGCGCCACCGGCGAGGATTGCGTGCTGGGCGGCAAGGGCATCAATGTATCCGGCGTGCTGGCCCAGCTGGGGCTCGAAAGTGTGGCTCTCGGCTTTATCGCAGGCGAGACCGGCGCCTGGCTGGAGCGCGGCCTGGCCGCCCAGGGTCTGCACACCGATTTCATCCACCTGCAAGAGGGGATGACACGCATCAATGTCAAGATCAAGGCCGGGCAGGAGACCGAGCTGAACGGCGCAGGGCCGAACATTCCCGAAGCCGCCATGCAGGCGCTGGAAGCCAAGCTGGACGCGCTGCAAAAAGACGACGTGCTGATTTTGGCGGGCAGCATCCCGGCCTGCCTGCCGCAGACCACCTACGAACGACTGCTGGCCCGGCTGCAGGGCCGCGGTGTGCGCGCTGTGGTAGACGCCACCCAAAACCTGCTGCTGAAGGTGCTCCCCTACGAACCGTTCCTCGTCAAGCCCAACAACCACGAGCTGGCCGAGATCGTGGGCCGCGAGCTGACCAATGATGACGAGATCGTCACCGCCGCCGCCAGCCTGCAGGCCCAGGGTGCCCACAACGTGCTGGTAAGCATGGCCGGGGACGGCGCACTGCTGCTGGACGAAAACGGCACGGTGCATCGCATCGGCTGCCCCAAGGGCAAGGTGGTCAACAGCGTTGGCGCGGGCGACAGCATGGTAGCCGGTTTTGTGGCGGGCTACCTGCGCACCGGCGATTACCGCTACGCGCTGCGCCTGGGCACCGCCTGTGGCAGTGCAACGGCGTTCAGCGTCGGGCTGGCAACGAAGGCGGATATTGAAAAGCTGCTGAGAATGATTTGATAAATAGAAGGAGACCCGCTATGCGTATTACAGAACTGTTTACTGCGCAGTCCATTGCACTGGATGAGGCCGCAGCTGATCAGGCGCAGATCATCGACCGGCTGGTGGAATTGCAGGCCACCCACGGCAACATCACCGATCGCGAAGCCTACAAAAAAGCCCTCTACGCCCGCGAGGCCGAAGCGTCCACCTACGTAGATAACGGCATCACGGTACCCCACGCCCGCACCGCCTGCGTGACCCGCCCCAGCCTGGCCGCGATGCGTCTGGCCGCACCCGTGCAGTACAACGCCGAGGACGACGGCAAGACCGACCTGCTGTTTGCCATCGCTGCGCCGGAAAATGGCAGCCTGCACATTGACATGCTGGCCCGCATGATGCAGATGCTGATGAACGACGATTTTGTCGAAAAGCTGCGCGCCGCCAAAACGCCCGCCGAGTTCCTGGCTGCCATCGATGTCCAGGAAAACGCCCAGTTCGGCGAGGAGAGCTTCACCCAGCAGGAGATCCCCCAGCAGGGCTACCGCGTGCTGGCTGTGACCGCCTGCCCCAACGGCATCGCACACACCTACATGGCCGCCGAGGCGCTGACCAAGGCCGGTGACCGTCTGGGCCTGCCCACCAAGGTGGAGACCAACGGCTCGGACGGCGCGAAAAATGTGCTGACCGTCGAGGAGATTGCCGCCTGTGACGGCATCATCATTGCAGCGGACAAAAACGTCGAGACCACCCGTTTTGACGGTAAGCCGGTGATTTTTGCCCGTGTGGATGACGGCATCCACAAACCAGAGGAACTTATTAAAACCATCGCCCACGGCGAAGCCCCCATCTTCCACGCCAAGGGCGGCGCACCGGCGGCCAACGAGGCCAGTGCCAACGACTCCGTCGGCCACACCCTCTACAAGCACCTGATGAACGGTGTCTCTCACATGCTGCCCTTCGTGGTAGGCGGCGGCATCATGATCGCGCTGGCGTTTTTGCTGGACGATTACACCATCGATCCCTCCAACTTCGGCATGAACACCCCAGTGGCGGCCTTCTTTAAAACTGTAGGCAACGCAGCGTTCAGCTACATGCTGCCCATCCTGTCGGCCTACATTGCCATGTCCATTGCTGACCGTCCCGGCCTGGCCGTGGGCTTTGCAGGTGGTGTGCTGGCTATGAACGGCACCAACTTTGCCGGGCTGGCCCAGGGCGAAACCACTGGCATTTCGGGCGGCTTTTTGGCTGCGCTGCTGGCCGGTTTTGTCTCCGGCTATATCGTCGAGGTTCTCAAACGCATCACCGAAAAGCTGCCCGCCAGCCTGAACGGCATCCGCCCGATGCTGATCTACCCGCTGGGCGGCATGCTGGCCATCGGTGCCGTAATGTGCGGCATCAATCCGGTCATGGGCGTGATCAACACCGCCATGACCGATTGGCTGAACGCCATGGGCGGCACCTCCAAGGTGCTGCTGGGCGCCATCGTGGCTGGTATGATGGCGGTGGACATGGGCGGCCCCGTCAACAAAGCCTCCTACGCCTTCGGCATCGCGGCGCTGGCCTCCGGCAACTACGGCGTCATGGCCGCCGTCATGGTAGGCGGCATGGTCCCGCCGATCGCTATTGCGCTGTCCACCACCTTCTGCCCCAAAAAGTGGACCGAGGACGAGCGCCGCAACGGCATCGTCAACTACGTAATGGGTCTGTGTTTCGTCTCCGAGGGCGCTATTCCGTATGCGGCGGCTGACCCGCTGCGCGTGCTGCCCAGCTGCGTCATCGGCGCGGCACTGTCGGGTGCGCTGTCGATGACCTTCGGCTGCGCCTTGCGTGCGCCCCACGGCGGAATCTTCGTCTTCCCGGTCGTGGACCACGCGCTGCTGTACTTTGTGGCGCTGGCCATTGGCAGCGTGGTGGGCGCAGTAATTTTGAGCCTGCTGAAAAAGGACCGAACCGACGCTTGATACTATGATAGAACAGACGGCCCCCGCCGGAGATTTTCTCCCGGTGGGGGCTGTTTTGGCTTGGTTGATGTGTTTGCCGGATTTTGCAGTACGTGTCTCCCCGGCCGCAGCATGCAGGTCTGGTCGTTTGCAAACCCGCCACGGCTGTGCTATAGTAGTAGCAACACACAAAATGGAGGATCGCTATGCTGCCTGTTACAACGCCGGGAGCCGAGATCGTTTTTGAGGGCACCTGCAATTTCCGCGAGCTGGGGGGCTACCGCGCTGCCGATGGCCGCCATGTGCGCCGCGGGCTGCTGTACCGCGGCTGCAGCCTGGATACGCTGCAAAGCCCCGCTGACCGTACCAAGCTGGAAAGCCTGCACCTGCGGGAGATCCTGGACCTGCGCAGCGCCGGAGAAGCCGCCCGCCAGCCCGACGCGGCCGTGTCCGGGGCGCATTACCAGCGTATCTGCGGCATGCGGTACGCCGATGGCAGCGAGATGGACTTTTCGCCCGCCGGCATCCAGCGCATTGCCGCCGAAAAGGCCGCCTACGAGGCCAAAGCCGGCCACCCCGTACACGATTTTTACTGGTTCACTGACCTGTACAAGCAGATGCCTTTCGGCAACCCGGCCTACCATGAGCTGTTCCGCCTGCTGGAGGAGCATCGCGTACCGCTGCTGTTCCACTGCACCTGCGGCAAGGACCGCACCGGCATTGCCGCTATGTTGGTACTGCTGGCGCTGGGTGTGAGCCGGGAGGATGCCATCGCCGACTACATGCTGACGAACGTTTACCGCAAAGCCATCATCGATAAATTCATGCAGGATAAACCCGCCGACCAGTACGACCTGCTGCTGCCTGTGGAGGGCGTAAGCGAATCGATGGGGGCAGGGTCCATCGACGTACTGCTGGAAAAGTACCCCAGCTATGAGGCGTATTTTGAGGCTGAATACGGCCTGACCACGGCACGCCTGGCCGCGCTGCGGGATTTTTATCTGGAATAATTATTTTGGAATCATGCGTCACCTGCGGTGATAAGAACTACACCGCCGACCAGCTGAAAAAGGGGATATGGCACGTGACCATCATCGCGTTCGTGTTCTGCGCGTCGGTGTGGTCGCTGTCGATGGCCGTGCCCCAGGTGTACGCGCGCATCTTTTCCGCCAACAAGAGCAGTTGGTGCACGCAGGCGGGGCAAAAAAGTAAGGCGCAGCTGCGCGGATTTTCGGATTTTTACAGATTTTTGCAAAAAAGTTTGAAATAGCTGTTGACAAACGGTTTCCCACACGCTATAATATATGAGCGTTGAGGGCAGACGCCCACAACGATGATTGCGATGGGGATTCGCATAATGGTAGTGCAGCGGACTCTGACTCCGCCCGTGGGAGTTCGATCCTCTCATCCCCAACCACACCGCAGCAGCCCAGTTGCTGCGGTTTTTCTTTACGGGGTGTAGCGCAGTTGGTAGCGCGCTTGGTTCGGGACCAAGAGGCCGTGGGTTCAAATCCCGTCACTCCGACTTTTAGCCTGTGACATACATGTTGTCACAGGCTTATTTTTTTGTATCGAAAAAATCAGGCATATTAACGGCCACTTTTTAAAGGCAATACCGCATAATTCTAAGTGCCGATACGGCGAGCGAGGTGCGGCAGA
>ERZ1034915.1698-NODE-1698-length-11598-cov-82.028762_pt1 | contig 11598 bp, 12 predicted proteins | sample MGYA00520592_ERZ1034915 | MGnify/ENA primary metagenome ERZ1034915 (study PRJEB33766, sample SAMN09781787) | gut metagenome | biome: gut microbiome | host: Homo sapiens | place: Madagascar | study: EMG produced TPA metagenomics assembly of the PRJNA485056 data... | reverse complement strand
TATTTTAAAAATTCCTTTTTTCTTTATAAACAAAAGTTTCTCTTATTTATTGAATAAGGCGATAAGTTTGATATTTTTTATTTTTATCATACAAACTTTGTCGGTTGACTTTTAAAGAGTAAAAAATGCTATATCAACCAACTCTAATTTCATTAACTTCTCAAAAAGATTCCTATCATTTTAATTAAAAATATGCTCTCTACAAGTCTTGAACTTGTGCCTCTTCATTATAATTGAAGTACTCTACCTTTGAGCTAAGAAAGCAAACTCTCTCAAAACAATAAGGGAGGCATATCAAGCTAAAAAAATAGAAAGAAGTTTTAATCTAGTATTAATTTATGACGTTGGTTAAGCTTGATATGCTACACCAATTCTAGCATTTTTCAAACTCTTCTTATTATTTTTTTCGTTTTAGAAAGAAAAAAGCGCCTTTTCCTAACTAAATGATAAGACGAAAAAGAAAAAACATTTTTGCTACCTTATTGATTGTTTTTAGGAACTATGACATCTGTGACTTCAGAAAGAATTTCTGCAAATGAATTGACGAGTCTGCAATCATATTCAAGATGCAAAGCTAACGCAAACAAATAGCTGAATGATTGGAACTGTATTTAATGTTTGATTATACAACATTTCTTGATTTTAATGCTCAAGAATTATACTTTCCCGAAAAAATATTTATTTTATTTCTAAACAAAAGATGGTAAAAAACTACTTTATGTTTCTTTTGAACTAATTTTTTAATCAATAACAAAATTGTCAAAGTAATAATAATCTAAAAAATCATAGAGGAAGAAATTGTGGAGCATTCTAAATTTTCAAAAAAATATGAAACCAAAAATAAAATATATTTATATAAAAATAGCAACAATGCTACCTCTAAGAAAGTAGAACAATGGCTTCATAAACATCACTTTTCTTATCAACTTCTTTCCTCAAATAATCTCAATGAGACTCACTTATTTCAAATTTTGCGATGTTCAGAAGGTAGATTTGATGAAATTCTTAAATCAAAAACAACAGTTAGAATAGAAAATTCCACGACAAAAGAGTTAGTTCAAGAAATATTGAAAAAAACAGTACGTGTTAAAAAATATACTCTTTGATAACTCTAAAATTCTAGCGGGATTTAATGCAGATGAAATAAGGAAATTTATTCCAAGAGCATATAGAAATATTTCCCAAAAACATTAAAGTTCTTTTCAAAACATATAAAAATTGCTTTTTGCCTTCCTTTTAAAATATAAACGGGCTTTCTTTTCTGAAATTCTGGATAATAATACTTTTCTTTTTGTATAATTTGTATCATTATGTAGTGGAGGGTTTAGTTGTCAGGTGGGAAATAAAAGCGATTAAAAATTTTTATGAAATTTGAAAAAGGAGAATTGGAATGAGACCGACCGGAACAGAAGAAGATTATATAAAATTAAAGAGACAACTTGCGAATGTTATCTATAGTGATGTTGAAATTGCGGAAAAGATTAAGGAATTATATTGTATCAGTTGGACTATTCCCGAGAAATTTGAGATTCCATTTGGAGAAGAAACAGAGTTGACAAATCAAGCATGTGAACTTTACAAAAAAGTGAAAGAGACAATACAAAGTTTGGAAAAATATTGATGCTTTACTCGTAACAAAGGGAACATTCATCCTTGTAGGGAGGATAATTTTTAATGAGAATAACTAGCTTTATTTGCTTTTAAATTTCCACATTTTTACATAGTGAATTTTTTCATAAAAGAAAATCTCTTAAAAATATAATTTAAAATTGCTAGACTATTAAAGTACTCAAACGGTACACTAGTAATATAAGTTTGCTCCTCATTCTAGTGGTTTTCTGGGGAGCGATTTTTTTAATTTTTTAATAAAAATCATATAATTAACCAATTATTTTAAAGCTGAATAAATTAGAATAGAGTTGTAGCTTTGTTAAGAATTCAACGCAATCATTTTTGAGATAACCTTTTAAAAACGGATTCACTAAACCAATATTCTCTCGCAATTCGCGAGGGTTTTATATAAAAAAAGATTAGTAGTTTTGGTCTATATAAATCTATTTCTTTTTGGAAATGATTAATAATATTGCTCGTTTATTTTTGTATAGTTAAATTGTAATGATTATTTAAAGGATTGGAAAATTGGCTATAAAGATAATATTGCTACAATAACTGATTATGTGGGTGCAGCTAAGGATGTTGTAATTTCCACTGTACAAGATTTAAAAACATGGGATGATAGCACATATGCTGGATTAAAAGAAGTACACATTATTAAAACAGGTATGCGTGCAGATGCAAAAGTAGCAGATACCAATCAGGGAACTCTATCAGTTTCTATTAATGATGAAAAAGTTATTGCGGATGGAGAGGATTGGTCATTTACTTTTGATTCACTTCAAGTTGGCTGTTTTGAAAACAAAATTCCCGTAATGAATTTAAATAATTTAGACGTATCGAATATAAAAAAACATGTATGAAATGTTTTATGATTCGTACGATTTACAAAAATTAGCTATTGGTGATTGAAATGTAAGCAATGTTAAAGATGCATCTTATATGTTTGGTGATGAAGATAATTTGCAGACACTTAATTTATCTTGGTGGCACTTAAATGATAAAGTGAAAAAAATCGTATGTTTTATAATAACGGTTTGGGTACAAGCGGTATTACTATTTATACAAACGATCAATTAATTAAAAAATATAATTTTGAATTTGATTTTAGAAAAAATGTGGAAATAATTGAAGTAGAAGATCATGCTGAAGAACATGTAATTGATATTCTTAATAAAAATGATTGGTGTAGCCAGTTATATACAGATGCATAAGGGCAATTAACTACTTATGGCGGGAATTATGATAAAATGTTTTTTCATTAACCCTTCGAAAAGTTGGAGGTAAGAAAATCGATTTAAATCTTGACCGTCATTTTTTACCAGAAGAACCTTTAAAAGCAGGAAATCAATTAATTTTTGTCCCTAAAATAGATGCTAAAACTTATCACACCGACCAAGAGGTTCAACTTGATGCTGGAAAAGCTTATAGATATATAATCCAAACAGATGACTTTGCTAAATTAATAGAGGATAAATTGATCAAGGAGTGGAAATCATTTCACTTGTCGCATCATCTGTTGCCTGAGTGAGTTGTTGAGGTAAAGATAAACTTTTGAGTATCCGCTTTAGGGGGGATTACATATACCTCTGTACTGTATTTTTTGAGTAACAGTTTTTGACTTGACATCACTGCCTTTTTCGCTGGTGTCATGTGTAAAAACCACTTTTTTGTTGGTTCACAACGTTTGTAATACCGAGCTTATCGCAATAATCTACAATGACTACAATGGCATTTTTTTACTTGGTAACTCTCTCAATAACGAGAGAGTTTTTTAATTTCTAAAATGAAAATTCTTCAATAGTAAGTTGAAGAAATCATGAGTTATTGCTAAAATTAACTGTACCGTTAGTGCCACCGTTAATTAATCTGGATCCAAGTCGAACTTTTATCATTCGCGGTAAAGGTTTTTTTATAAAAAGAAAAATACTGATATTTTCTTGAATTTTGAAATAAACGATGATACTCTGAAAGAGTATTAATTAAACACAGGAGAATATTTTTTATATTCTTAACTTTTATGCGGAATTTTTTTCATATCAGAAAAAAGATAATGAAAGGAAAGAGAAAAAGTGATAACATTACTAGTATCATATTGCTTTTGTGATTAAGTAATGTGCTATCAATCTTTTTTCAATAAGGGTTAAAACTCTCTATGTTAATGGAGAGTTTTTCTTTTTACGAATAATAAATTTATAGAGAAGCTCTTTTACGTTGTGTTATATAAAAGCCTGTTTTATAGGTGAATCTTTCTATTAATAGAGATCTTTATATTCTACATTTAGTTGCATAAATTAGAGATTTCATTCTGTTGAGTTTATTTTCTCTGATGTTCTAGAATAAGTAAGTTTGTATTCCTTTTTTATTTTTGAAAAAAATTTTTTCTGATAGTAAATAAAATAATGCAATTAAATATTTTTTGTTAAAGTACCAGTAGATACTTTAAAGGAGAAACAAGATGCAATCGATAAAAGAATTAAAGAACCAGGCAAAAGTTACTTTACGTGGCAATTGGAAAGAAGCAATATTATTCCGACATTATTCGTAATAATTATAGAATTAATTTGTATAATATGTTTTCTCTCAATTTTCTCGTTCCCTTCAGAAAGTATAGTATATTTCATTCTTTGAATAATTTTCAAACCATCTTAGAAATTATTCTGAGCTTTATCGGTATAATATTTATGAGTGGCGTTTCTTGGACTTATTTGGATATTTTACGTGGAACAAAATCAAAAATATATCCTTTTAGAGATTTTTTTAGAGGATTTCAGCCCCCTTCATTCTTGGAATTCTTTTACTTACTTTTTTACTTACAATCTTTATAAGTTTATGGACAATATTATTCATAATTCCTGGAATTATATTTAAGGATCATGAAATTGATTATACTGTAGAATTAAAAAAAGAGCTTCTGAATACAATTGACGAAAAACTTAATGAAATAGCTGAAGAAATTGTTCTAAAATATAATCAAGATTTTTTTAATGTTTCCTCAAAATTAGGAAAAATAACAATGTTGCTCAACGAAGAGGCATTGGAAAGGTTAAAATAATGTAAATTAAAAGTGAATCAAATTACAAATTTAGATTCACTTTTTTTTGAAAATAATGATTAAACTTTCAGTCTAAATGAACATCTCATATAATTAATTGTCTAATCATTAGATTTATCATTTCAAGTAAATTATATATATCAGCTCATAACTTAACAGTTTTGAGCTCTTTTTGTGTATACTATAAATAAAGAGATTTTAACGGCTCATAACTCAGGGTTATAAGTAGAGGAGAAAATATGAAATTTGGATACGCTCGAGTGAGTACAACAGATCAAAAATTAGAAAGTCAAATTGAAAATTTAAAAGCTGCAAAAGCAGAAAAAATTTATAAAGAAAAATTTACTGGAACAACAACAGAACGTCCTGAGTTTCAAAAATTACTTAGTCAGCTGAAAAAAGATGATATGCTTATTGTGACGAAGTTGGACCGATTTGCAAGAAATACTCGAGAAGCGTTAGAAATCATTCAACACCTGTTTCAAAATGATATAAAAGTGCATATCTTAAACATGGGAATTATTGACAACACTCCCACTGGTCAGCTTATTTTTACTATTTTTAGTGCATTTGCTCAATTTGAAAGAGATATGATAGTCAATCGTACAAGTGAGGGGAAGAAGTATGCCAGGGACAATGGCCCAGCTTTCCAAGAAGGTCGACCTCAAAAATATACTGAAGAACAAATTGCTTTTGCTTTAGAACTGAAGAAGCAGGGAATGACATATAAAATGATCGAACGAAAAACTGGAATTAGCATTGCGACGCAAAAAAGAAGATTTAATAAACTTACACCTAAAGAATGAATTCTATTGACAAATAATTCTATAGTGATATAATTAAGTTAACGAATAGTAGGTAAGCATTGCTCACCACTTAGACCGAGAGACTGCCAAAAACTCTCGGTTTTTTTATTTTCAAATAAAAATCCCTCTCTGCCAAAGAGGGATTTGTGGGAAATGGCGCTTATTGTCGGTTTTTCAACCAATCTTTGACCAGCTCAAGGATTACTCCAACCACAATAGGAGCGACTACTGATACGAATAGTAAGCTAAGCATAAACTCACCTCCTCTCTAAGGCTAGATTACATCAGAAAGGTGCGCCATATAATATTGTATCATATATTATTTATTGAGAATATGAACAATATATAAATGATTTAAATGAAAATAAAGATATTGTTAAAGGGTAAATTCAGAAGATAGAAATTGGGAATCTCATCCATATTTATACGAGCATAATTTATGAATTATGGTATTGTTACTTGTCCAAAGTTAGGATTTCCTCTATTTTCAGAAATTAATTAAATGGGTTTTTAACCCTTGAAGATTTTATTATCTGGATTTGGAGATAAATAAAAATTTTCTGAATATTAAAGTTTGATGTTATTTTTGTGTTTTATGAAACAGGTTATATCACATCTTTTGCATCCTAATCTGAATTTACCAGACACATAGGTGATATCTCCAAAGATCTTACATTATTAAGGAACTTTCCGTACTTTTATTTAGATATTTAATAGTCTTTTCCACTTTTTTGTCAAAATATTTTTTATTACTTTTAATAACCATTATAAAAAGAAAAAGGCAAAATATAAATTGCCTCTTGACGACTACCAATTTCTTTCTTTGTTTTACCCTCTGGGGAGGTTCCTGAATTGCATCTTCAAGATTTTCAATTTCTGTAGCATTATAGCCTATAACATAGAGTGTCATTAAAATTATAGTAGCTACAAAGTATAAAATTGTCATAATTTTTAACCTCCTTTCTAATAAAATTATCAGAAGAAGGCTCCATAAAATTTAAGTTTTAGCACTACATAACGTAAAGATAAAAAACATCTTAGCTACCTTAAGAAAAGCCTTCTTATCGACTATTCCTGTTCTACCCATTGGTGTTTCACGACATTTCTGGGCAGCAGCCTATGTTTATATAGGAGCCTCACTAACAAATTAAGACTAGCATAAATTAAAAGGAAGTTCAATAGGTTTATATAACTTTTTGGTAACGTAATCATTAAAAAAATTAAAACGTAAATTGTTAACCTTCTTAACAAATAAAAAATATAATTATAGAATAACCATGTTATGTGACTTATAACACATAATTTTCGGTAGGTGAGGCTACCATAGGGATACGGGTTGCTGCCGCAGAGTCGTGGAGACACGATGAGAGGGCCAACAGTTCATGTCGAAAAACAAGGCATGGAATAGTGCAACAACATTGCCCTATGGAGCTAAAGCTTGAACGATGACATGAAATTAATCTTTGCTATCTTTTTAGCTTATTATTTTTCTCAGGAATTATTTCCTTGTCTACGTTCAAGCACGTAGGCATGGACCCTGAAAGTATTAGCAGCCCTGACCCCATGAGGCTAACTAAAAAAATTAAAGGCAAAAGCATAACTATGTTCTCATCTTTTAAATATTTAAAAGATAAGTAGGGTTAGGTGCTGTACATCAAAAGTAAGAATGTTTATTAATGAAATTGAGGTGCAGTAAATGAAAAAAAACAAAGAAAATAATGAAACATTAAATAATCTAAAAAGAGCTAGATTGAGATTGGAATTTGCTAAAGTAGCTTCTAAAGATGAATTGTTAAAAAAATATGGAATACATCCTGAGGGTTTAAGTGAAAAACAAATAGAAGAATCATTTAAAATGTATGGCAGTAACGTAATTACTCATGGTAAGAAGCCTTCTCTTATTCATAGGATATATCAAGCATTTGTAAATCCTTTTACAGCAATTTTATTTGTGCTAGCTGTTGTATCGATATTTACAGATATTATCTTAGCAGAACCTGGAGAAGCAGATCCTATGGCTGTCATAATTATCACAACTATGGTAGTCATTTCTGGTTTTCTAAGATTTGTGCAAGAAACACGGAGCGGGAATGCTGCTGAAAATCTTTTGAAAATGATAACAACAACAGCAACTGTTTATAGAAAGGGTTTTGAAAAACAAGAAGTTCCTATCGAAGATATCGTGGTAGGAGATTTGGTACATTTATCTGCTGGTGACATGATTCCTGCTGATTTTCGTATTGTACAGGCAAAAGATTTATTTGTAAGTCAAGCTTCACTTACTGGAGAAAGTGAACCAGTAGAAAAAGTAGATACTATTATTACTCAAAAATATGACAGTATAACAGAAGTTCCGAACCTATCTTTTATGGGTTCTAATGTAATAAGCGGTAGTGCTACAGGTTTTATTGTTGCCGTTGGTAATGACACTATCTTTGGGGAAATGGCACAGAGTGTCACAGAACCTCAAGTAAAAACTACTTTTGAGAAGGGAGTTAACTCTATTTCATGGGTACTTATTAGATTTATGCTTATTATGGTTCCGGTAGTTCTTTTTATAAATGGTTTCACTAAAGGGGACTGGATGGAAGCAACTTTATTTGCTCTTGCAGTAGCTGTAGGCTTAACTCCAGAGATGCTACCTATGATTGTAACAGCTTGCTTAGCCAAGGGAGCTGTTGCGATGTCCAAAGAAAAAACAATTATAAAAAACTTGAATTCTATACAAAATCTGGGTTCTGCCAATATACTATGTACAGATAAAACGGGAACACTTACCCAAGATAAAGTAGCATTGATGTACCATATGGATATTCACGGCTCTGAGATCCCTAATGTCTTGAAACAAGCATTTTAAATAGTTATTATCAAACAGGATTAAAAAATCTTATAGATGTAGCGATTATTCAAACTACAGAAAACAAAAGAAAAAAATATCCTGAACTTTCAACCTTAGAGAATAATTATAGTAAAATCGACGAGATTCCATTCGATTTTGAGAGACGTCGTATGAGTGTAGTTGTTAAAGATAACTTAGGAAAAACGAAACTCATTACAAAAGGTGCAGTGGAAGAAATGCTAAGTATTTGCCGATATGTGGAGGATAATGGCAAAATTGTTCAATTAAATGACGATATTAAAAAATACATTCTTAAGAGAGTAGATCATTTGAATTCTGAAGGAATGCGAGTCATTGCAATTGCTCAGAAGAATAATCCAAAATCAGTAGATGAACTAACTGTTTCAGATGAAATGGGAATGACTTTAATGGGTTACCTTGCATTTTTAGATCCACCAAAAGAATCATGCCCTGCAGCAATTCATGCTCTTGAGAAACATGGAGTCTCCGTTAAAATATTGACAGGAGATAATGAAAAAGTAACCAGAGCTGTATGTCGTCAAGTTGGTATTTCAGTGGATAAAATTCTTCTTGGAAGTGAAGTAGATCGCCTAAGCGATGCCCAACTTTCTGTAGTTGCGGATAATATAAGTGTATTTGCAAAGCTATCCCCCTCTACTGGACAGCTCATGTTTCATTTATTCGCAGCATTTGCGGAGTTTGAACGTAACCTTATTCTTGAACGTTCGGCTGCAGGAAGAGCTGCAGCACGTGCTAGAGGAAAGATTAGGCGGGAGGCCTGAGAAATTCTCTGAGAAAGATATAGAACTACTTAAAACACTAGTAGATAATGGTACACCAATCAAAAATATTGCAGAGTCCTGGGATGTATCTCGAACAACAATTTATAGATATATAAATAGAGTTAATAAAAAATGACTATTCTATATTTGGTATGTCATTTGTATTCGATATACGAAAATGCTATACTTGAAATATACAGGAGGTGAAAAAATGAGTACAACAACACATCAAGTAAATTTTAGAGCTGAATCTTCATTATACAAACAAGCTAAAAGTACACTAGATACTAATAAAGTAAGTATGTCTGAAATTTTAAATACAACACTTCGAAAGATTGCAACAGGTGCTATTGATCCAGTTGAATTCATTTCAAGTGATACAGTTGATGATGATACTTTCAGAACAGCCTTTGCAGATTTAAAAAAAGAAATTCTTGTGGGTCACCAGGCTATTTTAGAGGGGAATACTACAAGTCTTGCTGATGTAAGAAAGGAATTTAATCTTGATTGATTATAATGTAGAACTTTCTGACCCAGCTAAAAATGATTTAAGAGAAATACATAAATATATTTTGATAAACTTTTTTAGTCAACAATCTGCAGATGCAAAAGTAGACTTGATTTTAAAAGCTTTAGAAGTCTTAATTAATTTTCCTGAAGGCTTTCCAACAGTCGCAAGTCGTGGCTATGGTCAATTAGTGGAAAATAAGAATTATCGTTATATGCCTATTGAAAACTATATTGCATTTTTTTATATTGAGAATCATAACGTATATGTTTCCCGCATTCTGAATTCTCGACAAGACTGGACAAAAATTTTCATTAAATAATTTGCCCAGTTACGGACAAAATTAATGATGCGTATATATCTATGTGTTGAGAGCTGTATACATATATCCTTAAATATAAAGAGTACTTAAATAAAGACTTGATTAGCTCCAATTTAAGTACTTTTTATTTCTATAACTATGTAGCCTATGACATCTTTCCGAAAAACCCTACTATTCTTGAAAGTTATTTCTCCTTATAACAATTTAAAAATTAATTCCTACTTCTACAGTTGCTACTGACCATTTAGGAACTGTATATTTATTTTCTTTTTGAGTTAATTTAAACTCTAAATTTAGAAATAAATTTTTGTTATCTTTTATGACTTAGTAAAATCAAGAAAGTTTTATACTCAAATCAGTCAAAAATTTCAAGTTCAGAAAACGAATGTTCAGTATTTGGTACAGCTCCTTGACGTTTATGAACCTTCTACTCAAGCAAGAGCTGATCAATCAAGTACTTATACATGAATACTACAAATGGAGAACAGCTATTCGCTATGGTTTATCCAACTTACAATATAAGAAAAACGATTATACTGTAGTTGAGAAAACTAGAGAACGCCCAAAACTAATGATTAAAAATATACAAAAAGATAAAACTAATTTTGAAAAACTTCAAGAAGAGAATTTGCGATTGGCAATAGAAAACTGTATTTGTTTCCAATTCTTGACGGTTATAATAGTGAAATTATCACTTATGATATCTATAAATCCCTAATCTTAGGCAAACACAAGAAATGCTCAAACAAGCGTTCTCTCAATTTTATTATCAAAACACGATTCTACATAGTGATCAAGATTGGCAATATCAACACAACAACTACCATCATTTCCTGAAATCCAAAATTAGAAAAGCATAAATGTCGCTTAAAAGCAATAGAACCGACAATAGTATAATGAAGTTTTTCTTTAAAATCATTAAAAACGAAATGTTTATGGTGATAAAGAACAATTCAAATTATTAACGCAGCTTAAAATGGCTATTGAGAATTATATTAATTACTACAATCATCAACGTATCAAAATAAAATTAAAAGAACTGAGTCCTGTACAATACAGAATCCAATCCTTTAATTAATTGTCTAACTTTTTGGAGTCAGTGCATTTTTTGAGTTTAACAGTTCTTAAAACTTAATTCTACCACCAACTTTTAATCGGCTACATTGAACTTACATCGAGCAAGTTCTTTATCTTTATTAAAATTATTCTTCAAGATCTTCTTTATAAATAATTTTATCTTCTGAAAGTCCCCAAGGAGCGTTCAAAAGTGCGCCACGGTTAAACTCTGAACAATCTAATTTGGTTAAAGAAGTATTTTTAAATGCGTCCGAGCCAATAGTTTTCACTTGTTTTGGAATTTTTAAAGTTCCCGTCAAAGATGAACAATTTTCAAAAGCAGAATCTTCAATTGTTGTTAAACTTTTAGGCAACTCAATTGATCTAAGATTGGTACAGTCCTCAAAAATCCACCTTTCAATTGTTGTTAATCCTTCAGGCAAAGTAACGGCTTTAAGATTGGCACAACCATAAAAAGTACTCTCCCCAAGCGTTGTTATTCCTTTAGGTATTGTAATTGATTCAAGACCGCTGTTATGGAAAGCAGAATCTTCAATTGTTGTTAAACTTTTAGGCAACTCAATTGATCTAAGAT
>ERZ1034915.1696-NODE-1696-length-11621-cov-16.142227_pt1 | contig 11621 bp, 11 predicted proteins | sample MGYA00520592_ERZ1034915 | MGnify/ENA primary metagenome ERZ1034915 (study PRJEB33766, sample SAMN09781787) | gut metagenome | biome: gut microbiome | host: Homo sapiens | place: Madagascar | study: EMG produced TPA metagenomics assembly of the PRJNA485056 data... | reverse complement strand
GGATGTCTCTCAAAACCTGAGTGAAGGAATTGTCTATTTGACGCCTGACACAACACGGGTGAAAATTATCCTAAACGGTGTCGGGAAAGCACAAGGCAAGTCGTGGTTCTTTACCTTCACACCGTCAAAAATCTCTGTTGTAGAACCGAACACGAACGATTATCGCTCTTTCTTTTCTTCCTTTTTAGCTTCGACAACCTTTGTATCTTCCTTTTTAGGCTCTGGATCATTCGATGAACAAGCAGCTAAACTCAAGCCCATTCCGATTACTAATAAACTCTTCACAAAGTTTGTGTTCATGACTACTTAACCTCAACTTTCATATTGTCTAAAATAGCTTTCATCGCTACTTCCATATCCGCTGTATCCGTATCATTGAATTGTTCTACAGTCACAGACATCACTACAGCAGAACCATCCACACTTTCAAAATCCAACAACAAGTTATCTTTGCATTTGAAGCTAGGATTTTCACTTGTAGTCACTTTTCTAAAGCCACTGAAATCACCCACCGTGCTAGGCTTATATTGTTTCGATTCATCATCCTTAAATCCTTCATTAATACGATTCGCATAGGCTTCTGCACTCTCAGCACTGATTGGATTTACATAAATAGCCATTTTGAAATCACCAAATTCATCTTCAAGTGTATATGAGATTTGTTGCTCATTTACTTCTGTTTTAACTTCTAAACCATCTCTACTTGGTGTATAGAATGAAGTAAGCTGTGGAATTGTGACTGTATATGTCTTACTAGAAATTTCTCTTACTAATACAGCATCCGTACTTTCTTCTTTCTTTTCAACAACCTTTGTATCTTCCTTTTTTTCTTCTGGCTTTTCACTTGAACATCCTGTCAATCCAAATACCATACTTAATGCGAATACACTTACTAATACTTTTTTATTCATATTTATACTCCAATTCTAATTTGTCATGATCAAACAAATTTTTGATCTCTAATTTTTCATATAACGGCATTACTTTACAATACGATAAGACTTGTTGATTATAGTCATCATATCCATACACAAATCCATCTTCTTCCATACCTACACTAAACAATAGGCCAGAATGCGAATTCTCTTGATCCTGCATTGCATACAAACCATTCTCATCGATTTGAAGTGTTACACTCTCATTTGTATACGTACCCTCCAGATTTTTAAACGGCTGATTTCTCAATGCATCAAATAAATCAATCAACTGATCATTTTCTGTCAGTGCCTGCCCACTACGAAGGCTTTTTACTTTATCTAACCCATATAATGGTCCTTGACTACAAATACGCTCAATCGGTAAACCATCCTCAATCGCAATCACTTCCACCAAACCATTTGTCGTTAGTGCAAAACCATAAGTAACACCCGGACCTATTTCATACACATGAACTTGTTTATACTCATTAAAACAGCCATGCACCTTATACGTTTTATCCGTTCCACTATAGTAAAGCGATAGCTTATTATTCTTTAATGTCATAGTCATCTGATCAAACGTGGAAGAATCTTCTATCTTATAAGACTTCTTGCGACTTGGCCTATACAAAACCATCTTTGTTCCAGAACCAAAATTTGTGGCGATAGGAATCAATACATTCAATTTTCCTTTGTGGTAAAACACATCTAGATTTGAAGGCAACAAACCAATTGTTTGAGCTCTTAACTCCTTTACATTGTCATAATATTCATTGGCATATTCCTGATCAAAAGCCTGTGCAGCCCATACCTTCATATCTTTTTGACTGATTTTATATTTCTTATACAACTTTTTATTCGAAACACGCTTCTTCGTTTTAGAATCAAAATGATACACCTTATACCTAGGATATTCCGTCTCTACTTCTTCCTTAATAACTAAACTCAATAGATTTGAATGTGTATACACATCATAACTAACCTTTGTGTACGGCAACGTATACCCTTCTTCTTTTGCCTCATCTAAAGAATCTACCAAATCCTTGTATTCATTTTTTATGGTCTTATTCAACTTCTTTGCGCTCTTTGAATCACAATGAATATAAGGTAAGGAAATGTCATACTTACCAACATTTCCCCATGCATCCTTATATTCTTCATGAATATTGTAGAAATCTGAAATATATACCTCTTCATTAGGTTGTGATTTACAACCTGTAAACATTAGATTCAAACTAAGAAACAAGACCGAACAAAATTTAGTCCAGATCATAGTTTGCAAGAGCTTGATCGGCTGCATCTTTAAATTGCGTACGATCTCCAATGATCGTTGCCCCAAACGCATCCACTGTCGCTTTCGCTTTTTCTTCTAAACTTTCTCCATTCTTTTTAGCTTTCGCTAAATCCCACATACTCTTTGTTGCCTTAAATTGAGTTACAGACTTTTTAATGCCACTTCTAAATGAATCATCTAAGCCAAACAATTTATTTAGATAATCCACACATTGATGGCATCTAGTTTCATCATCAAATGGAATATAGACATCATTTAAACCTTTTGTATGTACAAAGCCTAAGTGAACACACTTTTTATCTTTATCCGAACCACTCGTTCTAGCTGGCATATTTTCGGTTTTATAAATCTGAAGATTTTCTAGACGATATACACACGCATATGTTTTTGTATTAAACAAACCTCCACGAGCTTCAATAACCGCAATCAAACCTAGACTTGGTGCAATATAAATAGGGTGGAAAGACTGCATCTTTTGATTTTTATCACGTGTTTTTTTCAAAGGTTCCATTAAATCTTGCCAAATCTTTGTACCCACCTCAGTTTGATGAATATGATCCTTAACATTATCTAAATCTGAATGAACATAATCATAATATTTTAATCCTTTTGCACGACAACCCTTTGTACAAATATAATTTCCATCCATTAATTTCTGTGATTGTAAAACATTAATTGTTGCACCACAAATTGCACATGTATTCGCCATATATGATTCCTCCTTTTCTGTGCATTATTATGATTCAAGCGCATCCTTTAATGCGTTTGCCACCTGTAAAGATTCCTGATACTTTTCGTTTGACTGTACCATTACTTCTTTATCCTGCATTTCTGAAATGATCTTGACATCCTCTTTGGTAATCTTCAAAGAAATCATTTTGATGAATGGATGATTCATTTGAATATTTACCTTGAATTGGTACGTAAATTCGTATCTTGCTGGTTTATAGGAACATGTCTTCCCTTTCTTATTTGTGAAATGAAGTTCTCGCTTATTCTCTTCAATTTCTACCAAAACATTTTGAATGTCACTTAAGTCAAACACATCTGGATTTTCATCACTAAGCTTTGTTGCCTTTGTCACGACAAACCAGTTGTGCTTTCGATCAACCATTACCTTTGGATACTCACCAAACGTTTCAGCTGCCACAAACACTTTGACTCTTTGTGCGTTTTCTTCACGATATGTTAGCTGACCTTTGATCTGTGTTATTGTTGTGTTTTTGTAGTCTGTGAATAATGGTGACATTTTTTTCTTACAGTCATTACAGATCGTACCATCCGCACATTTATAACCTTCCATCAATGCCATCTTCTTTTTACACACATCACATTCCTTTTTAGAAAACAACCCCATTCCTTTTCCTCCTTTCCTTATTTGATTGACTTTTCATTATGTGCTATATTGTCTTTAGAAAGCACTTTCAATCTTATGTAATCAACTTACAACTTCATTATAGAAAGTATTAGAAAAATTACCCCACCCCAAAACTTAAAAAGGGTGGGAACTGCTGTAAATAAAGGGGAAAATCATGAAAAAAGTTATAAAATATTTATTAGTATTTGGTCTAAGCCTATGCAATCTATATGGGTGTTCATCAAAATCTTTACTCGATAAAGATAACCCCGTGACCCTGACAATGTGGCATGTTTATGGAGAACAAGCCAATTCTCCAATGAATCAATTGATTGCTGAATTCAATGAAACAGAAGGCAAGGACAAGGGCATTATAATTAATGTCACAAAAATAACCAATGCGAGTAAAATTGGTTCTGAGCTTGAAGAAAGTTTATCTAAAGAACCAGGTGCAGATCCAATGCCAGATCTTTATACAGGACATATTCATAATGCCAAACAGGTAGGCTTAGATAAGAGTGTTGTATGGAATGATGTATTTACAGAGAAGGAAATTTCAAATTTTGTTGATGAGTTTTTAGATGCTGGAATGCTAGAGGATAAGCTTGTGGATCTTCCATTATCAAAATCAACAATCGTTTTATTTATGAATGGTACACAATTTGAAAAGTTTTCTAACGATACCGCTGTTTCATTAAATGATTTTGACACTTGGAATCAAACGTTTGATGTAGCCGAAAAATATTATGAATGGTCAAATGGAAAGCCATTATTATGCTTTGATTATCTATTAAATTCCATTGAATCTTATGCAATCGCATTAGGCTCTAAACATATGTATAATGAGAATGGCTGGTATAATACGGACGATAAAGAATTTCAAGAAGCCTTTAGAACCTTTCTAGGACCATTGATCAAAGGCCATATTTCTGCTTCAGATTTCTATTCAAGCACAGAACTTACAACCGGAGAAACACTCATTGGTGTATCCAGCAGTGCAGCCTATCTCTATTTAAATGACATCGTTACATATCCAGATAATACAACGGAACCATTAAATGCGATTGCCCTGCCTTATCCAAAGGCCGATAAAGACCATGCCCTCATGACACAAGCTGGTGTTGGATTATGTGCCTATAAGACTACAGAACAAAAACAAGAAGCCGCTAGTGTCTTTGCACATTGGCTTGTGGAACCAAAACGAAACATGGACTTTGTGATCCAAGCAGGTTACATGCCAGTCACAAAAAAAGCATTTAAAAACTTAAAAAATGAAAAGTTTGAAGATGAAGAAACACAATCTTTATACAATACACTCACCGAAATGAAATCCGACTATACTGTTATTTCTAGAGAGGTTCCAAATGCGATTTCTAGAAAGGCCTATGCATTTTATGATCAAGTAAGAAGCCACCAACAAGAATGGCAAGCACGAGCTAATGCCGGTGAAGATATTGATGAAATTGTAGATGAAGCAATGAATATTTTAAAAAGTCTTTCTTGAGGTTAGCCTATGCAATTAAGTTTTAAATCAAAAGAAAGATCCATGAAACGAAAGCTTTTCGTATATATGTTCTTTCTAGTGACTACCATCAGTATTACTTTATTAATGGGACTCTTCCTATTTGGAAGACTTGGAACGACCGAACAAGATTTTCATAAAGATCTAACAACACAAAGTGAATACTTCACAAAGAATATGGAAAATTATTGGGATGACTTGGCCTCTATGAATATTGCATTGGCTGATAATATGGAAGCTATATTAGAAACAACCCTAGCGAATCAAGGATTAACCTTTCAACAGTTGCAGGACAATCCCAATGCCATCTATTCTTTAGAAAACGATATGATTCAGCCTTTAGGACAATATCTTGAACGATCTAATTGTTCAGGAGCTTATGTACAACTAGATACGACAATCAATTCCACTTTGGATAATGCGCAGACACAACGAAGTGGTGTGTATCTTCAAAAAACGACAATGTCCTATTCAAAGGAAGACTTAATTTTGTATCGTGGCATCGCAAATATAGGAAAAAAGCATGGCATCATGCCACATCGTAAATGGAGACAGGAATTTGATATTACACTTGTACCCGATTATGAAGAATTAAAAAAAGGGAACTTTGATTATTCCCTATCAAATATTATTCAATTGCCATACACAGGTGAAAGAATCGCCCTATTACGTGTTCCTTTAGTTGGAAAGGATGGTACCTTCTATGGTCTTTGTGGTTTTGAAATTTCACAAAGCTGGTTTAAATTTGCGCATCCCCAGCCCTCAACTCTCAACCATTTAACGTGTCTTTTAGTGCCAGACTCCGATTCAATCATCACAAATGAAGGCTTTAGTACGGAAAGCCAAAGCGGATTCTATTATATGCCAAATGGAGATCTTTCCATTAAGCCTATTGGCAACAACTTATTGAGAATCATAAGTAAAAATCGTAATTATATTGGAGTTAAGAATACTGTCAAAATTTCTAAGAATCAAACCTATTCGACATATGTTATGATTTTGGATTCTGACTACAATCGAGCCATCGCAAAAAGTAATATTGAATTATTCTTCTTTACCATTGTCCTATTATTATTTGTATTTTTAGGATGCTCCTTCTTCAGTCAAAGATACCTGTCCCCAATTCTAAAAGGATTAGAACAGCTACGTAAAGACAATAAAAACAGTATGCGCTATGATGTACAAGAAATTGATGATCTTTTGGATTTCTTATCTTCAAAAGACTATGAAGTTGAGAATAAAATGTTGACGCTTGAACTAGAAATGCAGGAAAATCGCAAGAAGATGCAACAGATTGAAAATGAACATGAAGCCATTCAAAAGGAATATGACAGAGCTAAAAAAGAAGTGGAGCGGTTAACGACAAAACGTATCGATGATATTGATGAGGATGAATATAAACGTTTCTTAGAATGTCTTGCGACTTTAACACGTAAAGAAAAAGAGATTTTAAATCTCTATGTGAAGGGATATTCAAGTAAGGATATTCTAGAAACATTAAATATTACGGATAATACATTAAAGTATCACAATCGTAATATTTATAGTAAGCTTGGTGTAAAATCAAGAAAACAATTATTGATGTACATGACATTATTAAACAACAAAAGGAGCTAAATTAGCTCCTTTTACTATACATAGCGTTTTAAATAATCCACATCTAGAACTAGGATTTTATGATATACCATCGTTATAACACCTTGTTGTCTTAATCCACGTAAGATACGATTTACACTATTTCTTGTAGATACACCGCAAAAACCTGCAATATCATCATTTGTGACTGGAAGATCAATAAAGATCCCCTTCTTAACTTTTCTTCCGAATAATTCAACCAGATAATAAATAAAAGCACACACGTCACCATTTTTACCATTCATAGTCATTAATTGCTGGCGATAAATGGCTTCCGACAACTTCTTACGATAATATGCATCCATATAATCTCTCAACTCTTTGTTTTCACTTAAAAATTTTGAAAACAATTTGCGATTCACACGATAGAATACAGCCGCATCACTTTCAATACGAATATGAAAAGATGCTGAAGTAACCTTTTTTATTTCATCTTTCAAAAGTGAAAGCACATCAAAACCTTTTAAATACATAATGTTAAATTCACGACCATCACTTAATATAATACTCATTTTTACTATTCCATCTTTTAATATATAAATATCTGCCTGATCATGACCATCTATCATTAAATATGAATACTTCTTTTTTTCGATCGTCGCAAGATTCTTCCCCTCAAAAAAATCTAATACAAACTCACTCATAAATTACCCTTTCTAACTCGTTGTCTATTGAATCATAATTAACATACGTCATTCATTAACGTTTGTTATAGATGAATCTAACAATAAAGCTATATATTTAATATATCATATTCTATCCACTCTTGACTAAATTCAGTTAATTTTTACAAACACTTACTAAAATGTACAAACGTTACAAAATATCAATATTTTCTCCAGACAAAGCCTTATTCATACTTCTTACAGCACAGAATTTTCCACACATACTACAAGTATCACTGTGATCTTCTTCTGGCATACGAGATTGACGAATTGCTTTTGCCGTTTTTGGATCTAGCGCACACTCAAATTGAGCATCCCAATCTAGATTCTTTCTTGCATCAGCCATCTTGTCATCAATATCTCTAGCTCCAGGAACACCTTTGGCAATATCTGCTGCATGGGCTGCAATCTTAGAGGCAATAATACCTTGTTTTGTGTCTTCTACATTTGGTAAAGCCAAATGTTCTGCAGGCGTTACATAACATAAGAAAGCTGCACCCGACATAGCTGCAACAGCACCACCGATAGCGGCCGTAATATGATCATAGCCTGGCGCAATATCTGTAACTAATGGGCCTAACACATAGAATGGAGCTCCCATACAGATTTGTTGCTGAACCTGCATATTTGCAGCTACTTGATTCAAAGGAACATGTCCAGGTCCTTCAACAATCACTTGGACATTATGATCCCATGCACGTTTTGTTAGTTCTCCCAAACGCACCAATTCTTCAATTTGACATACATCTGTCGCATCTGCTAAACATCCTGGACGACAAGCATCTCCTAAAGAAATCGTTACATCATATTTTTCACAAATATCCAAGATTTCATCATAAAATTCATAGAATGGATTTTCTTCCCCCGTCATTGACATCCACGCAAACACTAAACTTCCCCCACGAGAAACGATATTCATTTTACGTTTATGTTTTTTAATTTGATCAATCGTTTTTCTTGTGATTCCACAATGCAAAGTCACAAAGTCAACACCATCTTTGGCATGCAACTCAATCACATCCAAAAAGTCTTTGGCAGTTAATGTGTTTAAATCTCTTTGATAATGAATCACACTATCATATACAGGAACTGTACCAATCATAGCTGGACATTCGGATGTTAATTTTTGACGGAATGGTTGTGTATTTCCATGACTTGATAAATCCATAATAGATTCAGCGCCTAAGTCTACGGCAGCCATAACCTTTTTCATTTCTACATCATAATCTTTACAATCTCTAGAAACACCTAAGTTGACATTGATCTTTGTTCGTAGCATGCTACCAACGCCTTCAGGATCTAATGATTTGTGGTTTTTATTAGCCGGAATAACAACCTTTCCACAAGCCACTAACGCTCTTAGTTCTTCCTCTGTCATTTTTTCTTTTTGGGCTACAATTTTCATTTCTGGCGTAATAATACCTTTACGCGCAGCATCCATCTGAGTGGTATATGTAGCGCCTGTACTTACTGTACTTTCATTTGTGTTCATTTTTAATTCTCCTTTTCAAATGATTTTTTAACGTGACAAAAAGTGGTGCTCCCATCTTGCCACAAAAAAAAGTGAGCAACCAATATAGGTATACTCACACTAAAAAAGACAAAGTATTTCCCTACGTTGGCATTATCCAAATCAGGTTATAGGTCGAAAGTCATACTTTCCTCTCAGCCTGTACTACAAGCTCCCTTTTTTTATTTACATTAAAGTTATACACCATTTCTAAAAGATAGTAAAGTTGCATAATATTTATTTTCGAACAGGCTTTTCTTCCTTATCCCAAACACCAATTCCAGTGATTGCGCAAATCATTGAGAAAACAGGAACAATAAAGATAAACCAAGCATATGGAATATATGCCGTACTACATCCAAGTACGCCCATGACATAAATTGTCGCAACACCCCAAGGCACGATTGGTGCTGATAAAGTACCAGAATCTTCTAGCGTTCTTGATAATACTTTACGCGAAATATTCATATCTTCATATGTAGATTCAAAAGTCTGTTCCGTCACAATAATAGATACGGTTTGTCCACCAGCTGTTAAAAAATTTACAACGTAACAATATACCAAAGTGACAAACACCAAAACCGTACGATTCTTTATGAACTTCAATAAAACATTTTTAGCTAAAACATCCAAAATACCAGAAGACGTAATGACAGCTCCCATTACACTTGCCACCATAAATGTAACCAACAATTCAGACATTGAAAGAACACCACCACGATTTAACATTGGATCTACAATGGATACACCTGTTTCAATACTAAAACCATTAAAAGCATAATTCATTAAATCTACAAAATTTACACCTTGAAACACCATCGCAAAAATAGCCGATACTACAACTGCAAGTCCCATACCTAACAAAGATGGAAGTTTAAATACAGAAATCAAAATAACTAAAATTGCTGGTAAAATCAATAAAATATTAATTGTGAAATGTTGACTTAAAGTATCCATAATTAATTTTTGTTGGGCAAGATCCATACTTCCACCACTATAATAAAGCCCCGCAATTGTAAATAATACTAAGGCAACTACAGCTGCTGGAAGCGTAGTGTACTGCATAGAATGAATATGATCATATAAAGGCACTTTACTTACACCGCTTGCCAAGTTGGTTGTATCTGATAATGGAGACATCTTATCCCCTAACCATGCACCAGAAACAACAGCACCCACTACCAATGGTACTGGAATACTAGTCGTAGAGGCAATTCCTACCATCGCAAGACCCATTGTGGCAACTGAACCAAATGAAGTTCCCGTAAATTCACTTGTGAGTGCACAAAGCACAAAAGCTAGTGGTACTAATATTTTTGGAGATACAACTTGCATACCATAATACATTAATGTGGGAACAGTCCCACCAGCCATCCAAATTCCTACAAGCATACCCACCATAATCACAATTAAAAATGTAGGCATACATTCTGCGGCCGTTTTAATTATATTTCGTTCCACTTCATTCCATGGAATATTCAACAATCGAGTTGTGATCACAGATACAATAACACCCGAAAAAACAGATAGTGTTGTATTACATCCCATGTTGATCATAATAATAAGTACGGCAATAATTACCAAAAATGAAACAATCGCAAATAGTGTTGTTGGCTCTTTTCTTTCATGATTCATATCAAATTCCTTCACTTTCTTTATAATAATTCTTCTTTCAAAAAGTCTAGAGCACCTTGCATTCTAGCTTCTCTAAACGCAAACGATTTAAATCTGTGCTCTGCCCCTTTGACAATAATACATTTTGCTCTTTCCTTAAAAATTTCTTTATATTTATAACTACATTCACAAGAAGCCGTAATATCTTGATCTCCATGTATCGTACATACATTCTTATCAAACAAACTAGCTTCTTTATATGGATCTAATGTACAAGCGTCCTGATAAAACTTTAGGCTCAATTTTAACCCTTCTACATCGGCACATCCATCTTTTTCAATGTTTGAAACATCTTGGCCACACAAAGTTTTATGCTCCTTTAAGTTATAAACTAAATCTGGAGCAGGACACCACAAGGATAAAGCTTGAATCTGATCTTTACACTTTCCTGCCACCATACTGGCCACACACCCTCCTAGACTACATCCATGAAGTGCAATTTTTTTAGTATCGACAAAATCCAAGGATCGAACATATCTCAACATGGCTTGTGCATCTAAAATTTCACTTGAAACGGTCATATCTTCAAATCTTCCATCACTTTCACCACTGCCATTCATATCAAAACGAACACTGGCAATACCAGCATCACATAGTCTTTGAGACAATTCATTATGTACAAAATTAATTTCATTTCGATCATCACAAAAACCATGAAGAAGAATGACCATAGGCACTTTTTGACTTACATCATTTGGAATATGAAGCATACCACGAAGTGTTAAACCATCTCGCTTGATTTCTACATACTTCTGCATATATATTTCCCTCCGTTTCGGGTATAATACCACAAAAACAACAAAATGTTTACTATTTTTTAACACTTGTGCGTATTATAAACACAAATTAGCCTTTCTGTTCACAAAGAGTCTATTTTTTTCTGAAAATAGTTGCACTAAAGCCATCCATTTTTTTACTTTCATACATAGCTGAGTCCGCTCTACAATATAATTCATCAAAACTTAAATCTTCTTTCCCATCAAAGAAACAGGCACCAAGACTTAATACAACCGGATGATTATCTATCGATTCAACATGGATCTGTTT
>ERZ1034915.1680-NODE-1680-length-11665-cov-211.376744_pt1 | contig 11665 bp, 14 predicted proteins | sample MGYA00520592_ERZ1034915 | MGnify/ENA primary metagenome ERZ1034915 (study PRJEB33766, sample SAMN09781787) | gut metagenome | biome: gut microbiome | host: Homo sapiens | place: Madagascar | study: EMG produced TPA metagenomics assembly of the PRJNA485056 data... | reverse complement strand
ATAACAAAGTTATACTGAGAAACTTATACTTTTTTTCACTTAATACCTCTTCCTTCAGAAATGCTTCTTTTCAAGTATTTCGTTTGTGAGTAACTTGACTAACTTTGGTCAGTGAAGCAAGTTACTCTGAATTAGCTATTTCATAAGTGTCTTGATAAGCTCAAAAATAACTTGCATCATGGTTTTGCCTGTTCGCTTTTTGTTAAGTTAAATCTTAAACTTACGTTTTTAAACTCAGTTTCTACGATAAGTATCTCCATTTTTCTTTATCAGTCACGAAAAATTCGTTTGAACTCTTCAAAGCTATATTTAAATCTTAACTAAATTCATACATACTTCTTTCTCAATTTATATATATTAATCATTTTATACATACACATATATAATTATTAAATCTTCTTTACAAGAAAAAAATATTTATGAAAGCAATTATAAAAACAGCTATTCAGTTGCCAAAGAGCAATCGTTTTTGGTAAAATGAAATTACCCTATGAAATAATTTATTTGCGTTGACTTCCAGTTCTTACTGGAAGCTTTTTGTTCTTCGTGCTATAATATCTACCAACAATTTTTTTGAAAAAGTCCTCAACTAAAACTAATATTATAAGGAGAAATTTTGTGTTTGAGTTTTATTTTTTTAATAATGCTGTCAATGATAATGGTGATTATTATATCCATAAAGAATATTGTGCTTTTTTGTCAGATGTACTACACAGAACTTTAATTGGATATAAAACTTCCTTTGATGATGCAATAAAAACTGCCGAACTGACCTATCCTCACAAATCTTTTATTAGTTGCCTCTTCTGTTGCAATCCTCATCGTTCTAAATAAAATAATCTTGAAACGATTTCCGTATCTTCTTTTAAATATTCACCTATTTTCTTTTTACATTGCAATAATTATCACGACCTAAACTAATTCCTAAATGCTACATACATAGCCATGTGATGTTTGAGAATAATCACTTACTGCTAAGTCACAACCATAAGTTGTATAGTTGAAATAATGTTCCAAGTTAAATTGGCTTAGAGTTTCTTTCTCCCCCCTTTGTGCAACCAATTCTGCAGCTAAATTTTCATCATTTATTGAATATATTTCCAAAAATTATTTGATATGGTCTAATTAATATTTTTTTATTTTCCGCATAATCATTAAGATCACTAATAGAAGAATACTATAGAAAACAAACAAAATAAAAAACGCTAGTTTTAGCGTTTTTTTAATTTATTAATATCTTTTTGCATGATATTTTGTTTATTACTAATTAATAATTGAGAAAGTAAGGCTAAATTTTGTTTATGTTGTATTATACTTTGCTGTTGTTGAATTTATCTACTTCTTAGAACTTGAGATACATCTTTCAAGTTCTACAGAATCCATCAAAAAAGTTCTTGAAAATTATTATTTATAATTTATATAAAGAGTCTTTATATATACAAATACAGCACTTATTGTAAATCCAATAATAGTTGGAATAACCCAACCCATTCCTAACTCAAAAAATGGTAAGATATTATCTGCTAAATTCAAAAAATTCTCAATGATACCAATAGACTTCAAGTCTGAGGGAAAGGCATTTAGTCCATCAGCAATAGCAGCTATTAGAGTAAATACAGTTGTACCTTGATAAACTATTTTTGAATTATTAAACAGAGGTCCTAAGAGTGCTAAAAAAATAAGAGAAATTGCTAATGGATACAAAAACATAAGTACAGGTAACGATAATTCAATTATCCTTGTTAAACCTATATTTGAAAATATACATGGAAGAACAGTTGCAATCAATAAAAAAAAGTTATATTTTTTTGAAGGAAACATCTCCATAAAAGTTTCGGAAAAAGCTGTTGCAAGACCGACAGCAGTTTTTAAACAAGCAATAATTACAATTATTGCTAAAATAATTGTACCAAACATCCCCAAATAATAATGAGCGATTTGAGCAAGAGCTATGCCGCCATTAATACTAACTTCAAGTTTTCCAACACTCATTGCTCCAAGAAAAGATAAACAAGTGTAAATTATTCCCATTAATATAACACTAATCAAGCCAGCCTTTATAGTTTCTTTTGCAATAGCATTCGACTTCTTGATCCCTTTTTCACGAACAATTGTTATAATAATGATTCCAAAAGCTAATGCTGCTAAAGCATCTAAAGTATTATACCCTTGTGTAAGTCCAGTCATAAATGCAGAACTTTCGTAGGATTTTCCAATTTCTGCTTCCTGAACTACTCCAAGAGGTTTGGTAAAAGCAACGAATAGTATAATGCTTAATAAAACCATAAATAATGGATTCAAAATTTTCCCTATATAATCCAACAACTTTGTCGACTTTCTAGATAAAAACCAAGTAATTCCAAAAAAAATGATACTAAAAATTATTAATGAAGGAACTTGAAAATCCTTACTCAAAAAAGGAGAAAGTCCTATTTCAAAAGAAGTTGTTGCTAGTCGAGGAAGAGCAAAAAAAGGTCCAATGACTAAATAAAGTAAAATAGTAAAAAAATAACCATAAGTTTTATTTACTCTAGAAGCTAGTTCAAAAATGCCTGAGCTTTGTGATATTGCTAATGAAATAATCGCTAAAAAAGGTAATCCAACTGCTGTTAATAAAAAACCTAAATTTGTTTGAAAAATGTTGGCACCTGCTTCTTGCCCCATATGTATCGGAAAAATTAAGTTTCCTGCACCAAAAAAAAGTCCAAATAACATCGAGCCAATAAATAAATAGTCCTTTTTATCAAGTTTTGTTCCCATTATCACTCCTATAATTTCTTGTATAATTTATAAATACGATTCCAAAAAAGAGCCTCTGAAATCTTGTGCCCATATGTTAAATTCAACAAATTTAATATTATGGATCTTGTCTGAAAATCTTTTATTAGCTTCAGAATACTCAATTTTTTCATTAATGTTTTTTTGTTCTCAATATACAATACAAAACAAAAGCTGAAGATGTTGAATGAAAAAATAGATTATGCTATAATCGTATTAAAAGAAAAAGGCTTGCTCAAAACAAGTCCCACGTAGCCGAGTAAAAGTCGGTGGCAGTATTTAGTTCAAGAACCGTTAACTAGCCAAAGTTGAGACGGTTCTTATTTTTTGGTGATTTTTTCAATCAACAAGATGACAAACGTAAGCAAACTGATTAGGAAACTACAAATTGCAGTCACTAACACTGCCACAGCCATCATAAAAGCGCTCCTTTCTGTTGGATTTTGTACTTACATTCATAAGCATCACCATCCTTTCAGTTTTAGAGCCACCGTCCATTAAACTTCTACCTCACCATTATACCAAAAAAAGAGCTCACAGACCATTAAACAATGAAATTTGGTCTTTTTATATTTCCCTTTTTTAGGTAAATTAGTCCTCAAAAAATACAATTAATTATTGACGACGTAAATAATTAATCTATAAAGAAAAACGGATAGAGAAGAATGAAATGAACGAAAATAAAAAACTAGCGAAAGCAATGGAAAAAGAATTATTAGCTTTCTTCGAGCAAGATAAAGTCAAAAAAGAGTTGTTGAAGTTCGCAATCTCTGATGTAAAAATGGTGAAAGAACACGGTGGTGACAAAGCTGAGTATCTCGCACTGTTTGAGGACCAAGGCTCAGATAAAATTTCTCTTGAAGAGTCAGGAGTGAGCTATCCTCTACAAGAGCGATTGAGTAAAGAAACTTATGAGAAATACCTTACTACAGTAGAAGAAGCAGATGAAGAAAATGCTGAATATTTTCTTGAAGAGAGTGGTTTAAAATATGCTTGGTTGGCAAGTGACATTATCTACTATCAAGACTTAATGTTTAAGCTATCATCTCCATTCAATTATGAACAAGTTTGGGATAATGATGAACTGGACTAATGTCAAATATTTAGACACAAAATGAGCTATATTTTCTTAAAATAGTTTTCTTCTTTCTGATTTGGAGTTAAACCATTGTTTGCGGAATGAGGATTATAGTTGTTATAAAACTGTTCGATGTATTCAAAGCAAGAGAGTTGAACTTCTTGAATGGAGTGATAAGTTCTTCTGTTTATTTCCCGTTGTTTGAGGTACTTGAAAAAGGCCTCAGTGACAGCATTATCATAAGGATATCCAGGTTTGGAGTAAGAAGCAAGCAATTGATGCTCATCTAATATTTTTCTAAAGGAAGCTGATTTAAATTGGCTACCTTGATCCGAATGAAAAATGATTGGTTCCTTAGGCTTCCTCTTATTTATAGCCATCCCTAATGTGTCACAGGCAAGTTTAGCATCAATCCTGTCACTTACTTTCCAAGCAATACATTTTCTAGAGTAGAGGTCAAGGATGGCGCAGAGATAAACATGCCGTCTATGTCCTATAGAAATATAAGTGAAATCAGTTGTCCATACTTGATTCGGGGACTTAGGATTAAATTCTTGTTTAAGGAGATTATCAGAAGAAAATGCAGGAGAGTGTTTTGATTTAACTCTAGGTTTAATCGTTGACATTTTAGGGAGTGTCATAGACTTGAGAAGTCTTAAGATACGCCCCTCAGAAATATTAACGCCATAATCACGCAGGAGAATAATTTTAAAAGCTCTCGTTCCAATTCTTTTCTTGGCTTTCATATAAATCTCAAGGAGTAATTTTCTCAAGCGTTGATTTTCTATTTCACGTTTTGAGGGCTTCTTGTTTATGAAGTTATAGTAGGTGGAACGATTGACATGTAAAACACGACAGAGCATAACTGTCGTGTGTTCAAATCGGAGTCTATAGACTGCTTTTAATCTCACTTGGAGTTTTGCATGAATATGGCACTTGCTTTTTTTAAGATAAGATTTTCTTCTTCGAGTTGGGCATTCCTTTTTTGTAATTCTTGAATCTGTTTAGCAGTCAAGACCGTATTATCTTCAAGACGAACTTGAGAGTACTGCTTGATCCATTTTGCAAGTGCAGAAGGGGAGACACCATAGTCTTTACAGAGTTCGGATTGAGTTTTACCTGTTTGGTAGAGATTAACGAGAGATTGCTTAAATTCCTCGTCGTAACGTTTAAAACCTGACATAAAAGTCCTTTCATTTTTGTGTCTTAATAGACAGATTATAACACACAATTTTCTGTCCACTTTTATAATATAGCTCCAAAAAAGTGTCCACCGTAAAAAGTAGACACTTTTTATAAAAGTTAATACTCCGAAACCTATCAAGCGATGGGAATAGCAGTTCCTGTCGCTCTTTTTATTTTATTATAACATATTGAGAATCAAAGTCAAATTTGCTATTAATCCTTGAGAGGATTGACAGGGGGCTGCTATGTTATAATAGAGTTCTGTTCTTAGGCAAATCCCAACAATTGTTGGGATTTTTTTAATTAGGTTTATGTGTTATTTAAAATGGTAAGATGTATAATTAAAGAAACTGCAAAAGAGGTATTCTCATGACTTATAAAAATGTTTCTCCTAGGTTACATATTGATATAGAATATATAAAAGAAGTAATGACTTTACCTAAAAGGCACAAGGAAAATGGTTGTTCGAGGTGTGTAAGATTGTTGATTATAAGGTGTTAAAGAAATCATTTTTGACAATTGCTAAAGAAACGTCAGATAAAAAGATTATATCTGATATTAAAACTTGGATAAGAGAAAAGAAGAAATCTTCCATTAGTGATTGAGACTCCTTTTGCATAAAATATAAGTTTATGGTACGTAAGTGTTAAAACGAATATAGCAAAAATAGTTTTTTCTCTTTTTGTTTATTCTTTGTTTTATAGATAGCCCATATTTTGGGGATTAAAAAAGATCTGATAAAAGACAGGTAGAGTTAAGCCTGTCTTTTATATTTTGAGGAATAAAAAGGACTTTGTAAAATATACAAAGTCCAAGAACTATGAATAATACGATTATTGTAGCAAACACGACTATTCTAGTTTGCCATACATTAAATTTTAAGTTAAGTTAATTTCTTTTTTGAAAAAAGTCTATTATGTTGTCAAAACGAGTTTATAATAGATGAAGCATAAAATTAAATTCACGTTAAAATATTAATTTTTAAAACAAAAATTGTGAAAAATGTTACAAAGAGTGCTATTTGCTTCAGCGAATATATTAAAAATCATAATCATAATTTTAGTTCTAGTTCGTCTTTTTTTTATTTTTTATTAAACTAATGATAAAAAGAATTAGACTAACAAACAAAAAGAAATCACCTAAAGGGATTAAAAAGAAATAAGGTTCATAGAGAGTTCCATCAGGAAGAACGGTAGATTCAGTAAATAATGAAATAAAAAATAGAAACAAACTTGTAAGAAGAGAAATTCCACAGGTTATATTGATTTTGGATTTTTTCATTTTTCCATCTCCTTATAAAATATAAATATAATTAGGAAAATTTTCCTAATTATATTTATATCACATATTTTTAACTTTTCCAATAATTTAGAGAATGAGTATGAGAAAATTGTGGGGAAATGCATTATTCTAAAAAGGGAAATTCTAACCTGATTTAAAACCCAGAGCAGTATTAAATCGAAAAGGTGTAGATAATAATTTTCTATTCTATTTGAAAGTAAGACAAAAGTATAAGGAATGTAGGTGTTGTGGTACTGGTATAACTCTAAATGTTACAAACCACAATCGAAAGACATAAAAATATTTCAAATGTTACTTTCAGGTTATTTTTACGACTTAAATTATCTTGACAAATAAAAAAATAAAATGTTAAAATTTTATTTGATTTTTTTTAATAGAGTTTTATGAAAAGGAAAATTTAATGTAATGGCAGTATATAAAAAATATGGACAAACTTTCAAAAGTCTAAGAAAGCAACGAGGATTTAAATTAACAAATTTTGAACATTTAGGAGTTTCAGCGGCAGCTTTATGCAAGTTTGAAAGAGGAGTTTCACTTTTGAAGTTTGATAAGTTGGTATTGGTATTAGAAGAACTTTCAGTTACTTTAGCTGAATATGAAAAATGTTTGAATAATTATATCTTGGACAGGCATGAACTTCTTATACAAAAGGTTATTATAGCGAAGGTTTCAAATAAATTAGATGAACTTCCTCAAGCATATGAAGAAGCAGTAAATTTGAAAGAACAATATCTCGCTATAGCAATTAAAAGCACCTATTCTGGCTTAACTTTTGATGAAAGAGAAATGATGGTAGATTACTTTGAGCAGGTAGTTTTTTGGAGATATACAGATCTCTATGCTTTTTATCTTCTTTTAGATTGGTTGGAATTTTCGGAAATCACCTTTATTATTGAGGGGGTTTTTATTACCCACACGGAGGTATTTAATTCGTTAGAACATCGAAATAGAGTTACACATATTGTATGTCGTGCTTCAATGATTTTAATTTCAAAAGGTTATGCGGAGAAGGCTCAGTATTTATTAAGTTATGTATTACAAAAAGAATATAAACATACTATGTTTACCAAAAATATGGTTAATTTTGTGCAAGGTTTTTGGGAATCTGAATTTGGAAAAAAAGACAAAGGCCTTCAAGTAATGAGAGAAGCATTAAGAATTTTTGAAATATTAAGTTTTCCAGGAATGGCGGAATACTATAAACGTTTATATGGCAGATATTCAATTTCCGATTTGTTATAATTTAATATTTTTAATTCGTTACTAAAAAATTTCGTTTTGTAAAAAAGAAATGACTATATAATTATATGAGTGTAGGAGAGTGGTGAGTAGAGAGTTTTTGTAAAATTAAAAGCAAGAAGAAGAGTAACGAGATATAAATAAGATGAAGAAGTATAGAGCAGAAAATGTTTATGAAGCTTTTAGGAGTAGATTAGAATATATTTGTAAATACTTTGATCATATAGTTGTTTCATTTTTATACCGAGCAAACTCTAGATTGTAAAGTAAACTTCTCCGTTTTTTATTTGGACTACGAGGGAAATTATCGAGAAACAAAAAATTATATTGAGAGGTGTATGGGGAAGTATCTTGAAATTGACCTATGCATGCCAATATCGGCTTCTTGTGGTATATCTATGGAACGAGCAACTTGGATGCCTTGGGATTCAGATAAGAAAGAACTTTGGTTAAGTGAGATACCAGAAAATGTCATTCATATTGAAATTCATTCCTTTCCTTTTTTGAACTTGGAATGTCAGATTCAGAATAAATTTTGTGCATGGTTACATAAGCAAGGAAAATTTAAAAGAACAGCTGTTTTAGTAGGTCTACGAGCACAAGAGAGTTTAAATAGATTTAATGCTGTGACACGAACAGATACTTTTTCAAGATTTGGAGTAATATCTTACAGTCATCGTCTTTATCATAATGTGTTTAAATTTATCTGATGTATGATTGGCTCTTTGAAGATATAGGGATTGCGAATGAGAAATTTAGTTTTGATTATAATCGTTTATATGATTTATATTTCAAGCTGGAGTCCCTTTTAAATCTATGCATGTAGATAATTCCTTTCATCAGTGTGGTGTGTTATCATTGAAATTTTATCGTGCGTTGGAACCAATAACATGGGGGGAAGCTTGTTGGAAGAGTTAATGGTACTAACTTTGATTCGCTTTATGGCGGGACAGCCGCAATGGGATACAGAGTTGTGACTCTTCCCGAAGGGCATAGTTAGAAAACTTATGTTTCATTTCTTCTTGAAACTCTTCCAGAGGATATTCGTAACATATATATAAAAGTTTAAGCCAACAATCAATTATTGGACAAAAAGTGGGGGCTTTGCCATGTCGTGTTATAGACGAGTTAAAATGGAAATACAAGCAAATGTATGAGGTTATTCGTTTTCAAATATATCCAGAGGACATACCAATTAAGGATTTTCGATTAGTTCCTTCCTACAAAAGAATGTGTATTACTATTTTGAAGAATGCTACGTCGTGCCAAATATTATGGGATTTGGGCAAACCAAAAATGAATTATAAAAGAAAACAGAGGCAATGAGTAAATGGAAGAATCTTTTATAAGTCTGGTGTATCAAATAAGGCGTGTGTCAATTGAAAAAATTCAATGTAATACTTATAATCCGAATTGAATGGTTCCAGTAGAGTTTCAGTTATTTGCAACGCTCAATTTTAGAAGATGGCTATATGATGCTTCTTGTGTGTTATTATGATATAGAAAAAAATATCTATGAAATTGTGGATGGATTTTATAGATATTTAGCGATGAAGGAGTGTAAGGAGATTGCTCAGAGAGAGAGGGACTATTTGCCGGTATAAGCCTTTAGAGAATCGTATAGCGAGTACGATAAGGCACAATCGTGCGAGAGGAACTCATTCCATTGATTTAATGAAAAAAATAGTTCAACAATTAGTGGAGACAGGCGGAAATGATCGTTGGATTATGGATCATATTGGCATGGATAGGGAAGGGTTACTTCGTTTAAAACAGCTTACAGGCTTGGCTTCTCTATTTAGAGATAAAGATTTTTCAAAAGCTTGGGAATGGGAAAGTGAATAAAATTTTTGGATTGTAAGAAGTAAATTTGTTTTTGCCTCAAGGTATGTAATTATAAGAAAGACAAACTATATAAAAAGTCAAGTACAAACTGATTTTTAAAATTTGTCGCATGTAATGAGTTTGAAAGCACGCAAAAAGCCTTGCAAAAGCAAGTTTTTAAAATTTATCTAAATGAAACTGCCTATCTTAATTGATGCTCATCAAAAGTTTGATTTGTTTTAAGAAGATAATAGATGATACGTATTAATTTCTTGGCTACATGAGACACAGCGACGTTATAATGCTTTCCTTAGCTTATTTTGAGTCTTAAATAGGCTTTGAAATGCGGAGAATAATTGGCAAGTAATTTGGCAGCTTGGATAAGCGCATAGCGCAAATAAGACGAGCCACGCTTGACCATATGACCTGTAACCTCCATCTGTCCAAACTGATAGATAGAGGGTTCAAGTCCAGCAAAAGCTTGGAGTTGACCTGGTGTTTTGAAGTTATGAATATTCTTAATTTCAGCCAGTATAAGGGCTCCTAAACGCTCACCAATTCCAGGAATATGTAATAGGTGACTCTATCTCCGTCATAAGAACATTAATTTGTTCTTGAACCTTGTTAATCTGTTTGGTTTGAATTTTTATCATTTCGATGAGTTGTGTCAACTCTAACTGTAGAGCAAAGGAACAATTCCCTATGGTTAATCCAGCGGTTTCTTGGATTTCATTAGCTTTATCCGCTGTTAATCGTTTGATTTTAAGCAAGGAACTAAAGTGTGCTCGTTTAATTTTTTGAGGACTGGGATAGTGTGTAAGGAGTTCATAAACAAATTGATTATGGGCGTTCTTGACGATTCTGGCTAGCTCAGGGAAGACGATATCAAGTGTTCTCACATAGAGCGTTTTATTCTTTGAGCGCTCATGTATGAGACGGTTTTGATAACGTGTCAACTCCTTTAGCTCTTGTATCTGAGGTTTTACGATATAGCGTTCAGGGGTTGGATCAGAGAGTAGCTTACGTGCAATAGATAGCGCATCTTTCTTATCTGTTTTAGATTTACGAAGCGTTAGAGCTTTCACGAATTCCTTGATAAGCAAGGGATTATAAGTGAATGTTGGATAACCTAGTTTTTGAAGAAAAGCGATAAGGTTATCTGCGTAATGTCCTGTATCTTCAAGAGCGATGTGCAGTTCAGAAGTTGGAAGATTGAGAGTTTCTAGATGCTTTTTAAGTCTTTGAAACCCATGATAAGTATTGGCAAATTGAAAGTGTTTGCTTATAATTTCTCCATGCTCATTAAGGATTGTAAGGTCGTGTTTGTATTTAGAAACATCAATTCCAACAAAAAGTGTCATAAAGGTTGTCCTCAGAATTTAATATTTCGCTCGCTGTGATCAACTCCACGCACTTTTTGTTCTTGTAGCCTTATTAGATATAAAACGTCTTCGCGTTATCAAACTCATTACCAATGTACACAAAAAGCTGTGGTTAGAGCCTTTCTGAAATCGTCTAGCGATTGGAGATGTAAACTAATCACAGCGTGCTTATTCAAGTTTAACACTTGAGCTTTGGCAGCAGCTAACTGCACTAATATAAATATAAGGAGAATGATGAGGATGTATGTTTATACACGTTATCGGTCTAGTTGTGTTGCGACTGTTAAAGATGAACGATGGTTGAAAAGGCACAGTATAAATTATCAAGTACTTTCTCCTCAGAATATTGCTGAATATCATATAAAACAAATGTTGCGTTTAGCAGATTGTACGGATGGTGTTATACTTTCACGTGATGCTGGACAAAAAACTTGGGAAAAAGTAAGAATTACTGAGTAGCAAATTGAAGAGATGACCTTAAATTCTTTTATTCAGTTTTTAGCCCAGCAACCCATTCTTTTAAAGAATTTAATATTATTTGATGATAAAAGAATTATGACAGGTTATCATGAAGAAAAAATTCGAGCTTTTCTTTCTCATTATTATCGTCAAATCTCTAGACAGTTTTTTTAATGAAAATCTTACTTGTGTACATACACTGAACTCTTTTGGTTAATCGAAGTATTTAATTTCCAAAACGAAAAATTTTTAATAGGCAATTGAAGAAATTGGGATTTATTGTTAGAATGAATCTGTATCGTTGGTACAATAGTTGATCTTTTTATTAATTAATCTATATTCAAGTTTAGTCTTTGCTATTTGTAGGAAAGGCTTTTGTTTTTTAATCAGAAAAAATAAAATACAGATATTCTTTTAA